>OJPV01000049.1_pt1 | contig 87764 bp, 82 predicted proteins | sample 1598581 | NCBI WGS metagenome assembly OJPV01 (sample SAMN03922501, study PRJEB24848) | human gut metagenome | isolation source: stool sample | host: Homo sapiens | place: Germany | collected 2011-11
ACAAGTCAGCTTTAATAGGTTATCACATCCGCATCCTTCTGTCAAGAACTTTTTTCACGTTGTCCAGCGATCTGCTCTCGCATCCTGTCCCACAGTGGCCCTTGGGCTTATTCTTTTCATCGGTCTGTCTCAGCGACAAGTGGTATCTTATCACGGGAAAAGTGAATTGTCAATGTTTTTTCTGTTTTTTATTTTTTTCGCACAATTCAGACAATTTAATGGTTTTTTCCATATTAAAAGAAAGAAGGACATCACTTCTGAAAGCAACGTCCTTCCTCTGTTAAAATAACGATGTAATAGATTGAATTAAATTAGGAATCTGGGTTTTCAATGCTGAGAATGTCATAAACAGTACAAAAATATAGCTGATTGTCATACAGATTCTCAATGCTGTCGGCTTCTTATATCCTTCGTTTACATCTTTTCTCCATAAAAGGAGCAGAATAAACAAACCTGCTACCGGTGTAGCGATCGAGGTTGCGACATTTGCCATCAGGATCAGCTGTGTTGGAGATCCGCCATAGCTATAGCAAATGATCATCGTCACGATCAGGCAGATCAGACAGCCTACGCGGATTGCTTTTGACTCCAGTGCGGTATCTTTATCAAATCCTGCGCTCAACAACACCATACCTCGCTGTGTGTTTCCTAATAAAGAAGAGAATCCTGCGCCTAACAGCGCCACTCCCATAATATACTTCGCTGCATTTCCCATGATCGGAACCAGCATTTCCGCCAATTGAGCAGGCGCTGTAATTTTCTGTCCTGTAGGATGCAGTACGATCGCACCTACCAGGATAATAGAGCCTGTGATCAGCACAACACTGATAATATGGATCACTGCATCTGTCAGCATTACGCCGTTAAACAAATCTTCTTTTTTCCACTTTTTCTCTTTTCCCAGATATGTACTGTAAATTCCGGTTGTTACTGCTGCGTTTGTAGAAATGAATGCCAATGCTGTCGCCAGTCCGCCTGCCGGAATCTGAAAACTGACAAATGCCTTGCCGGTCTCTCCCCAGTCCGGGCCTCCGACTCCGATCAACGTTGCATAAAACGCTACGATCATACCCAAAATGCACGCCGTAATAATTTTTTCTACTTTTGAATATACATTTTTTGTGAAATAGCAGTAAATTACAACCGCTATCATCAATGCAGAACCTACTTTCCAGTTAAGTCCGGTAATCAAATTCACACCGGCGCCGGTTCCTGAGATGTTCCCCATTGTAAAAAAGAGACATGCCATAAACAACGCAATTCCTACAAATCCTGCTGCCACAGGTCCATAATATTTACGGATTGCATGAATGGTCGGCATTCCCGTCACGATCGCCAGCCGGTTTGTCACCATCATAAATGTAATTCCCATAAAAACAATCGGTATGATCAGCCAGATCAGCGTATATCCGAAATTGCTGCCCAGCATCGCTGCTGTGGTGATCACCCCGGGGCCGACCACAATTCCCGTTGCGATCAACCCCGGTCCAATTCTTTTTATCAGATCCTTTAATGGAAGCCGTTCAACATTTGCCCCAAACACTTCTGTTGTCTTGTTTTCCATAAAGCCACTTCTTTCTCTGATCCCTCTTTATTTGTATTGTTCCATATCTACTTTTGGAAGCTGACTGCGTTCCAGTCCTAAAGAAACCCAGTCTTTTTCTTCCTGATTCAGAGGAAGTACCGGTTTTCTCATCAATGCATTTGAGAAGATTCCTCTCTGATATAATGCTTCTTTTAATCTGGCATGTGCTTCACCGGATGGCTGTCCGCCTCCATAAATTGCCTGTGAAATATGATAAATACGGTCTGACCAGTCCTGTGCTTCTTTTAATGTATGTTTGTCAGGATTTGCAAATACTTCTCTTGCCGGGCAGATGATTTCCGGTACACAGCCTGCGAATCCGATCAGCGCTCCGTCCATTCCTGGGAACCAGCTTACACACAATGTTTCATCATGACATGTGATCAGGGAAATATCCGGACATTCCTGGCGAAGCAGACGTACATCATGTTCATAGATAGAAGTCACTCGTGTTCCCATTTTGATACATTTCACATGATCAATCTCTTTGCACATTTTGATCAAAGTCTCTACCGGATAGAATGCTTTGCTTGTTGCCGGATACAGATGAATGATGATATCGATATCTGCGCCTTCTGCCACATCTTTTACATATTCAAACGGTGCATCCGGATTCATTCCAAATCTCAGCCACATATGAGGAGGCATCAGAAGGATTCCATCTGCTCCTGCTTCTTTTGCTTCTTTTGCCATTTCGATGCTTTCTGCTGTGTTCTCACAGTTTACACCGGAAATGATCGTCATCACATCTCCACATTCCTCTGCACAGATCTCAACAACGCGTTTTCTTTCTGCTCTTGTCAGTCCTGTGATCTCTCCTGTATGTCCGTTACATACAAGACCGTCCATTCCTTTTCCGTAAAAACTCTTGATCCATCTTAAATATGCTCTGAATTCTGGTTCGTTGATGGAATAATCCTCATTGAGCGGTACTGAAACTGCCGGGAAAATTGTTTTAAAATTTTTTACTTTTGCCATTGTTAAAATCTCCTTTACTTTACATTTCATGATTATTTTCAGGGTTCAAAGATCCTGCGCCTGAATCTTTTGTATGTGTCAGCAAACGTTTGCATATCTGTTAGTCTTTATATATCATATCTTTGAAATCACCGTCAACGAAATGGACTCCCTCTGCAAGAAGTTGCATATACCATGCAATTTTTTGCATATTTTCTATATATTCCCTCCCTTTTTCTTTGATTTTTCAACTATTTGACGGAATTTATTTTTTGAGATAAAATGGTTGCATTAAAATCATATGCAATCGTTTGTATCGAACAGACTCATAAAGGAGGCAATCATGGCAACATTAAAAGATGTCGCAAAACTTGCATGTGTAGATGTCAGTACCGTATCACGTGCTCTGAATAATACTTCTTATGTCCACCCTGACACAAAAGCCCGTATCCTGGCGGCAGTCAAAGAACTGAGTTATCAGCCGAACGTTCTTGCCAAAGGACTGCGTCAGGGCAAACGCCACACCATCGGGATCGTCGTCCCCAGATTATCCATGACCGTATTTGCAGAACTGATCCAGGGGATTGATGAAGAAGCCCGTTACCACGGATATTCTATTTTAGTTTGTACGACTGAAGATGATCCGGATGTAGAGAGAGAATGTCTGAATCGATTGAGAAATGGATTTGTAGACGGCATCATTATCGCCGGAACCGGAAAATGCGGACGCCTGATCCGGGATATCCACGCCAGCGGGATTTCTGTCGTACAGATCATCCGAAAGCAGGAATCCCATTTAAGCAGTGTGATCGCTAATTATAAGCAATCCGCGTATCGTGCCGTAAAATACCTTGCCGGGAAAGGCTGTAAAGAAATCGGGCTGATCAATGGTCCTATGTCCCTTTCCACTTATTATGAACGATATCAGGGATATAAAAAAGCCATCTCTGAACTCGGTCTGAAAGAAATCTGCCCGGAGTCCACACAACAGGCAAACACTTTTGAGTACGGCTTTCAGTGCGCGGAATTCTTATTGACCAACTACTTTCACCTGGATGCAATCATCACATCCGTAGATATTCAGGGAATCGGAGCTTTGCGGGCGGTCAAAGAACAGGCGATGCTGGTTCCGGAAGATATCCGTCTGATCAGCCTGACCGGACATTCGATCGGAGGAATGTTGGAAACAACCATGACATCTCTTGAAATTCCTGCGCATGAAATGGGGAAAAAGGCTGCGCTTATGGCCATTGAAGAAATTGATGCCCCCTCCGATCAAAAACCAAGTCCTCAGCACCTTGTTTTTGAAGCTACACTTGTAGAACGGGAAAGTTCCTGATTGTAAAAAATGGTTCAAAAAATGGAGACTGCCTTTTAAGACAATCTCCATTTTTATTATGCCACACTGCCATTTCGGTATCTGTCCGTCTGGCCGCATGCTGCTTCAAACTCTTTTAACTTTTGTTTTGCTTCCGGATTCAGATATTTCGGCACCTCGATCTGCACTGTTACGTATTGATCCCCATGTGCGGAAGTGTTTTTCATAGATACGATTCCTTTTCCACGAAGACGGATCTTCGTTCCGGACTGCGTCCCCGGTCGAATTTTACACATTACATTTCCATATAATGTAGTAACCAGAACTTCCCCGCCAAAAACTGCTGTTGTAAATGGAATATTTACTTTTGTATACAAATCCTGCCCGTTCCTCTCGTATCCCGGCTTATCTCCTACCTTTACTTTCAGAAGAAGATCTCCTGCCTCTCCCCCATTGCTTCCCGGCATTCCTTTTCCACGGAGTCTTACACTTTTTCCTGTTTCAATGCCCGCCGGTATATGAACCTGCAGAGATTGTGTGCTTCCTCTGCCGTCCGGACTCTGGAGATGAATCACTTTATCACATCCAAATGCAGCTTCTTCAAAAGTAATCGAAACTTCTGCTCTTAAGTCTTGGCCTTTTCTCACAAACTGACTGCTGTCAAACCCCTGCCTGTAAAATCCATTTTTGCCAAATCCTCCGCTTTCAAATCCACTGTTTTGGAAACCGCCGGACTGTCTGCCGTGAAAAATATGATCAAACATATCTCCAAAAATATCGTCCATATTTCCGCTCTCAAAATGGTACTCCTGATAGCCTCCTCCTGCATTTTCAAAAGGATTACCGTGCGGATTCTGTCCTGCCCCGCTGCCATCAAATGCGGAATGTCCAAACTGATCGTATAGCCTTTTCTTTTCCGGATCACTTAAAATCGTATATGCTTCTGTCACTTCTTCAAATGATTTCTCTGCCTGTTTATCTCCTGGATTGGTATCCGGATGATATTTTTTCGCCAATTTCCGGTATGCTTTTTTAATTGTTCCTGCATCTGCATTTCTGCTGACTCCGAGCACTTCATAATAATCTCTTTTTGCTGCCATCCTTTCTTCACCTCCTGTTCAAAAAAAATCCCCGGGATCACAATCCCGGGGAAAATACCTTTTATCCTTCTATTGTTACATATCGTTTTTCATCCACAGGTTTCTTTTCCTCTTTTTTCGGGATATCAAGCATCAGAATACCATTTTCAAATTTTGCATGAATATCGGTCTCTGTGATATCCTCTCCAACATAGAAACTTCGGCTCATGTTTCCTGCATAACGCTCTCTTCTAATGTAGGTACCATTCTTATCCTGCTCATCTTTATCGAGACCTCTTGCTGCACTGATGGTCAAATATCCGTCTTTCAGTTCCGCTTTCACCTCGTCTTTTTTAAATCCCGGCAGATCGATCGCTACTTCATAGCCATGTTCTGTCTCTTTGACATCGGTTTTCATCATACGATCTGCACGTTTGCCATACAATTTCTTGTCAATATCCGGAAATGAAAAATCCATCCAATCGTTAAATAAGTTTTCTCCAAAAATACTAGGCATCATCATAAGTCATATCTCCTTCCTACTATACAATCATCTATGTAAAGCACAACCGGACGATCCGGAGTGTTGATTACTTTTTGATGAATCCTTGTTACCTTTGTTCTATTTGTAATATAGCATCTATTGTTGGCACTGTCAAGAGGTGAGTGCTAATTTTTTTTGTGAAGCCTTGATTTTACGGGCTTCACAGGGATTTTTCACTTACTTTCGCACTCGATTTTCTTGGTTTGACCACATTTTTACGACAAATTCTTGGAAAAATATATTCGTCTGATTTTCTTACCACATTTTACGACAACAGCTTATGGTTTATACCACAGCAGGTACAGTTCCCGGCAGATTCATTTTAGACATCTCATTCTCCACGTGAGACTTCTCTGCAATATGATTGTAGACATTCATTGTGATCTGTGCATCTGAATGGCCCATAACATACTGTATAACTTTGGGATTGACATTGTTCTCACCCAGTCTGGTACATCCCGTATGACGAAGGGTATGCGATGAAATAGGAGGCATCAGCTCCGGATCTCGCTTCTCTTCTTCTGCCAGTTTGCTTTCTTTCTTATTATAGGCATTGACAATATTTTTCAGAAAGCTGTTCACTCCCGCCGGCATGATCGGACGTCCATGCTTGGTATTGAAGATGAATCCACTGCGTCCACCGATCTCCACATTACTCTGCAAACCAAGCATCAGGTTCAGCTCTCTCTGTTTACGGAACGCATCATATACCATCTGTGTCATAGGAATGTCTCTGATTCCTGCATCCGTTTTGGTTTCTGAATCATGGAAACAATATCCTTCATTACCTTCATAATACACAAGCTGTCCACCTACATGAATCTCCCGGTTCTTCATATCCACATCTGACCAGGTTAAGCCGATGGTTTCACTCACTCTCAGGCAAGCCCCAAGCATAACCTGCATCATTGGAAGATGAGGCTTATACACATTACTCTGTTCCACAAACTTCAGAAGTTTTCCTGCTGTTCCAGTGTCAGTGCTTCTTTCTCCTTTGCCGGAGCCCCATAATCTCCAAGTGTTCCTGTTACCGGATTCTTGCGGATAATCCCATCTTCCACTGCCAGTTCAAAACTAGGATTCAATAAGCCATAAAGACCTTTGATCGTACTGTGTGCCAGTCCTTCATCTGACAATGCGGAAAAGAACGTCCTTACGTGAGATGTCTTAAAATCCACAACACGAATATTTCCCAAAGTATTTCGTATACGGTAGTCCCACATACGGATATAATTCTTTTTCATTTCTCTTTCTTTTTCAAACCAGCCCTGCCTTGTGGCAGAAGCTCCGACTCGTAACAACTAAATTGACACAATCAGCTTAATCTGCGAATCAGTTTCAGGATTCTGTCTGCACAAAGACGGATTTCCTTTTCTGTAAGTTTTCCTTCTTTATACGCATCACGAATGTTTTTATCATCATCCGGATTCCCCGGCATAATAATATCATTTCCTGCTGCCACACAAACCCACGGAATGCTTCCATCCTCCGGTACTGTTGTATTCCAGTCAGACATTATAACTCCGTCAAATCCCCACTCTTCACGTGCAATCCTTGTACAAAGGTCCTTGCTGTTTGCTGCATGCACACCATTGATCAGATTATAGGAAGACATGATCGCAGTTGGTGCACCCTCTTTCACGGCAATTTCAAAACCTCTGAGATAAATTTCTCTCAATGTCCTTTCTGATACGTGTGCATCAACACCCATTCTGTTATCTTCCTGATTATTGCATGCAAAATGCTTGATTGTAACACCACATCCCGGTCTGCTCTGAACTCCTCTGGTCACTGCTGCTGCCAGTGTGCCTGCAAGGAATGGATCTTCTGAATAATATTCAAAGTTTCTTCCACACAGCGGATTTCTGTGAATATTCAATCCTGGTGCAAGCCAGAGATTAATATGAAATTCTTCCATCTCTGCCGCAACCTTCCGTCCAAACTGTTCCATCAGTTTTTTGTTCCAGGACTGTGCAAGTGCTGTTCCTACCGGAAATGCAGTACAATACTGATAGTAACGTTCTGCGCCCTCATGGTCTTTTCTTCCAACAAGATAACCATTTTCAAGTGAACCAAGCACACCTGTTCCATAAACTGTATCTTTCTCACGGTCTACTTCATAAGTTTGCTGCAGGCGGATTCCGGCCGGTCCGTCTGCCATGATCAAAGATGGGATTCCGTATTGATCAAGCAGTGCTTCACTCGTCTCTCCTGCTGTTCCCGGTACTTTAATTCCAGATGCTCCAAGTGTACTTCTGATTTCAGACATATTTCCATACAGAAGTGAAATCAAATCTTCTACAGGAATCTCCGTTTCTTCTGGAAATCTGCATACTTTCTTTTCTTCTGCCTCTGGTTCAAATGATACGTTCGGAAGTTCCTCAAGTAGTGCTGTCCATTCTTCTGCGCGTCTGCATAATTCTTCTGCACAGTCTTTGATTTCAACGACTTCACTATGATCTTCCAGTTTCTTTGTTTTCTCCATCATTACATCAGCAGATACCTTTACCCCCGCTGAAAGTTTTGCCTCTGACAAGCTGTTTCCAATCCATATTCCATAAGCACCTGCCTGGATTCTCCACTCCTGCTGCTCTTCCAAAAAGCTTGCGAACGCCTTTGCAGGAAGAACAATATTCAGTATCTCTTTCTCTCCCGGTTTCAGTTCTTCTGTCTTTTCATATCCGACCAGACGACGGAATTCTTTTCTGCTTCCATCCTGAGGAAGAGAAGCATAAATCTGCACAACTTCTTTTCCGCTGTATGTTGTTCCTGTGTTTTCTACCTCAACAGTTACTGTCACACCTTTCGAAGCAGTATTTATACCGCAAAGTCGAATGTCAAATTCTGTATAAGACAGACCATAACCAAATGAAAATAATGGTTCAATTCCAAAGCTGTCAAAATAGCGGTATCCAACATAGATTCCTTCCGCATATTCTTCCGTCTCAAGATTTCCGTTCAAATAGCTGAACTCCTCTGCTGCCGGACAATCATCGTAGCGTTTTGTCCATGTTGTTGTCAGCTTTCCACTCGGTGTAAATTCTCCAAACAATATATCAGCAACTGCATTTCCACCTTCCTGTCCAAGCTGGGAAATATTCAGGATCGCACATATATTTTCTGTTCCAGCCAGCAGGTCTGTAAGTTCTACCGGTCCACCTGCATTAATGATCAATACAGTTGGGATTTTCTGCTCATTCAGGAAATACAGATCTTTTTCTTCCTGATCACTCAGATAATAATCCCCTTTTCTTTTTCTTCTGTCCTTTCCCTCGCCGGAAATACGGCTTACAATATAAACTACGGCGTCTGCATCCTTGATGTCTTCATTTGTCACCGCACGGCCATCCGGCATGGCAAATGGATTGGCAGCATAGGCATCAAACGGATTGTCTACATGTTTTGCAGCTTCTAAGATCTGCTCCTTCCACTCTGTTCTCGCCTGCTCATAACGGTTGTGATAATCTTTTAGCCACTCCTCGCTTACAATATCAGCGTTTTTTTCTTTCATTCCGGCATATATAGATACACTTTCTCTGTTATTTACATCTCCGGAACCAGTACCACCTTTGATCGTCTTCTCTGCCCCAATTCCCAAAAGTGCAATCTTTGTATCTTTTTTTAATGGAAGAAGTCCTTCATTTTTCAACAGGACAATTCCTTCTTCTGCTGCCTCACGCGCAAACACTGCATGATCTATTTCACGCTGGCAAACTTCTGTACTTCTTGTTCCACTATGTTTCAAATTTGTTTCCATTTACACATCTCCTTAAATAAACCAACTGTAAGAAAAAAGCTGCCCACTAAATGACAGCCTTCCTCCAACAACTTAATTCTTATTATTCTTTTACTCCACCAAGAGTAACTCCTGCAATAATATATTTAGACAACAGCAGGTATATAATAATGATCGGCACGATTGCTACTGTGATCATCATATAGATTTTACCCATATCAAAGTTCATATAGTCTGCTCCACGAAGTGTTGCGATCAGGATCGGGACTGTCATCTTATTCTTTGACTGAATGATCAAAGCCGGAACGAAGTAATTGTTCCAGGAACCAACGAAAGTAAAGATTGCCTGAACTGCAATTGCCGGCTTCATGATTGGAAGAACAATGCGGTTAAATGTCTTAAATTCTCCAGATCCATCTATTCTTGCCGCTTCTACAAGAGAAATCGGAAGGGAAGACTGCAGATAACTGTACATAAAATAAAATACAGCCGGTGATGCAATTGATGGAATGATCAATGGAAGCAGAGAATCATACATTCCCATGTTCGTAACCAATTTCAGGAATCCCATTGCTGTAACCTGTGTAGGCATAACAAGGATTGCCATAATAAATGTAAATGCTACTTTTTTCCCTTTAAAATCATAAGCATAAAGTCCATATGCTGTCAGAGCTGAAAAATAGGTACATAATGCTGCTGAACACCCTGATACGATCAAACTGTTCAAAATACCACGGAACATCGGGAAGCTTCCGTCATTCGCTACATTTTTTAGATTTGTAAAGAAATATTTTCCCGGCAGTGCTGAGAATCCCTTCTGCAGATCTGCATGAGAACGTGTTGCATTTATAATCAACACATAGAAGAAAAACAGACACATAAAAGATAACAGAATCAATACGGTATGTGCCAGTATGCTACGTCCACAACTTGACTTTGTTTTTGATTTCATTATCTCTTTCTCCTTTCTGCTTTTGCTCTTTTCTTAGCTGCTTTCTTAGAACCATCCGGATCGTTATCATTTGTCATACGATATACAAAGAAACAGAGGATTGCACTTACGACAAACAGATATACAGAAAGTGCACCGGCCATTCCATAGTTTTTGCTCTTCAGATGACTGTTCAGGAACATGATCAGAGTCATGGATGTTCTGTTCGGGTTACCCTGTCCATTTGTCAGGATCTGAGGAACATCGAACATCTGAAGTCCGCCAATAATGGATGTGATCAATGTATATGCCAGAATTGGACGGATCAAAGGCAGTGTAATATAGAAGAATCTCTGGATACTGTTACATCCATCCAGGTCAGATGCCTCGAAGACGTCCTGACTGATTCCCATAATTGCTGCCATCAACATAATAGTTGTATTTCCAAACCACATCAGGAAGTTCATAAATCCGATCAACGATCTTGTTCCAAATACAGATCCAAGGAAATCGATCGGTTTTTTCAGGATTCCGATTGACATCAGAATTGAGTTAATCGGTCCATTTGTTGAGAACATTGTAAAGAATAACAATGCAAATGCAGATGCCATAATCAGGTTTGGAAGATAAATGACAACTTTGAAAAACTGCTGCCCTCTAATCTTTAATCGGACATCAGTGAACCACGCTGCAAGTACCAGCGCGATCACAATCTGAGGTATAAATCCGATCATCCACAGAATTAAAGTATTCGCTCCATATTTCAGCATATCTGAATGAAGAAGACTCACATAGTTTGCCATTCCTATAAAATTCGGTCCAACCTCTTTAATTCCTGATCGGTAATATTCAAAGAAACTATACCTTACTGTATCGATCAACGGTATCAATGAGAAAATAATGTATGTTACGAAAAAAGGAAGAATAAATATATATCCCCATTTTCCATAATCAATACTTTTTTTCTTTTTCTTCATAATGGTTCTTCCTTTCCACAATATCTTCTAACAGAACAGAGGCTCTGCTGTCACAGAGCTCCCTGCGTTAGTATCTGTTCATTCCAGACATTATTCTGGCCAAACAACCTCTGTAATGTCAGGATAACGTTCTTTAATTGCTGTTTCAAAGTTTGATTTTGCTTTCTCAAAGTCAACTTCGCCCTGGAAGTAATCGCTGAATGAGTTCTGGAGCAACTCCACACATCCCTGATCGTAAGCGGAAAGTGGTGCAATCTTGATGTTTTCAGCAACTGGTGCAAAATACTGGAATGGGTTCTGTCCGCCAAGGAATTCTGAACCATATGTAGCATCATCGTTTGCTGCTTCCTGCATACCGGATTTTGTATTTGTAAAGTCTGAGTAATCCTGGGAGATCTTTAACAGATTATCTTTTTTTGCTGTCACAGCAAGGATAATGTCTTTTGCATGTTCTGGATTATCTGTACCTGTTGCAACATGGATGTAAGATCCTCCCCAGTTGTATTCCTGCGGTGGGTTTGTTACTGCCCATACGCCGTCTTCTCCATCCCAGTTCGGTTTCAGTGTGAAATCAATACCCCATGCCGGGAAGAGGAATGCAAATACTTTGGACTGACTTCCCATTGCTTTGTTCCAGTCATCATTCCACTGACCTTTTACTGTCGGGTTTAAGTAACCTGCATCCAGCCATTCTTTTGAATCATTAATCCACTGCATGATCATTGGATCAACTGTAACCTTTGTGTCTCCATCTTTTACCCATGAATCAGAAATGTTGTTTCCATAGAGACGGAATGTATCAGCATAAGAAGCAAATGCATAATATCCTTTCTGCTTCAGTTCTTCTGCTGTCTGTTTCATAGTATCCCAGTCTTTTACTTTTTCACCTACAGCAGTCGGATCGTCTGTTCCGAATACCTCTTTTGCAATATCACGACGGTAAACCATTGTTCCCGGACAGCACTGCCATGTAGATCCTCTCTGAACTCCGTCTGCATCAGATGCTGTTGTTCTTGTGAAGTCGTACTGATCTGCAAGATCTTTATCCGGATCAATTCCAAGATCCTTCAGTGGCATTGCAGCGTCTGCTTCAGCATCTGTATATTTGTATACATAGTCTGTCTCTGACAGGAAGATATCTACTTTATCATCTGTATCAGCATCTGCCTGTTTCATAAGTGCCTCATCAAGTTTCTGCTGATAAACACCATCCTGATTTGGATTGATGATCCAATGGATCTCTGTTCCATCTTTCAATGTTGTAACAGTTCCATCTTTGGATGTTGACTCAACTTCAGGATATACAGCTTCCAGTCTCTCACGGAACTCATCATTCCAAGAATAAATGTTAATTACCTTTCCTTCTTCTGTACTGGCCTCTCCGCCATTTTCCCCTTTGCTTCCACATCCGGCAAGTAATCCAACAGCAACTACTGTTGTCATAAGAATCGCAACAACTCTCTTTTTCATTTATAAATCCTCCTTTATCTAAGCACTCTGCTATGCTTTTCTTGTTGTTGAACTAAATATACCATCTTTTTTCCTCCGATTATATTATTTATCTTAACAAAATGTCAAATTCGTGTCATAATATAAAAAAGGAGGTTTTTTATGGCTTTATCTAATGAATGGTACAATGCAGAACTCGAAAACAGCGAATTAGAAACGCTTCACAGATCACCAACTGTAGAATATTCTTTCTATAATGCTGTACGCTCCGGCGACATGGAAGCAGTCATAAAAAACTGTTCCGAAGATGAATTTATTCGCCTGGAAGGAACAGGCGTTCTGTCCCGTAATGCGCTTACTAATATAAAATACCACTTTGTTGTCACTGCTGCAATGTTGACCCGTTATTGTATCGACGGTGGGCTCGAACCAGAGCAGGCTTACAGGCTCAGCGACTTCTATATTCTGAAGATGGATTCCTGCACAACGATCCGTCAGGTTGCAGATCTTCACCATGAGATGGCAAAGGATTTTACAGGTAAGATGATTCTTCAGAAAAAGAGTTCCATTTTATCAAAACCCGTTATGCAATGTGTTGATTATATTTACAGTCACATCAAAGAAAGAATCACGATTCAGGTTCTTGCTGACCACACCGAACTTTCCACGAATTATCTTTCACGCATTTTCAAGCAGAATCTGGGAGTCTCTGTCAGCGATTATATCCGTGAGCAGAAGATAGAAAAAGCAACTCATCTGCTGCGATACTCAGATAAATCAATTGTAGATATCGCAAATTATCTTGCTTTTTCTTCACAGAGTCACTTCATCCAGACATTCGAGAGCTTTACCGGACTCACCCCAAAGAAGTACCGGGACAAATACTATAAAAGCATGTGGTAACATCAGATTTCTTCTCAGAAGAATTCTCAGATTTTCCCACAAAAAATACTGTCAGAAAGCAATTCTCTTTCTGACAGTATTTTTATCTTTTTTTAATCTGTCGATTATACTAATTCAATTTCAATCTTATGTGTCTCTTTCGCTGAAAGCATCTGAATCTCTCTCTTTGAAAGTATTGTACACCTTTCAGCTGTTATTTCTAATGCTTTTCCATCGCAAGCTGCTTTTCGGATCTTCAACTGATTAAATTCTTTCTTTTCTTTATTATAGAATATAATCTCAAAGTTCCTTCCGGCAAATGTCATCTTAAGTACTGCTTTTCCATCCTGATTATACTGTTCCGGCATAAGTGCAGGTGCGATCTTCAAGTCACCGCAATCTCCTTTCACCCCAAACACTTCTGTGATCATGGTAAGCATATACCAGCTTGCAGCGCCTGTCAGATATGCATAGAGGCCTCTTCCCTGATTATCAAAATATTCCGGAAGTCCAGGATACATCTTACTGTTATCAAATTCCATTGCTGCATCTAAAAGTGCCTGAAGTACTTTATTTCCTTCTTTTGCAAATCCTCTCTGGTACAATGCATTTGAGTACATAACAGCCATGTGTGAGAACACTGCTCCATTCTCTTTCTCTCCATAAGCAAATCCAAACATTCTTCCAAGATCAAATTTTTCCTCATGGAAGTTTGTGTTCAAACGGTATCCGCCGGCTTTCTGATCATAAAGATACTTGTCTGCACTTCTGCAGATAGATTCCACCTGATCTTCTGTTGCCGTTCCACTCATAATGGCAAATACTTGTCCGGTCAGCATCATTCTCACGCTTTCATCCATAACGCCTTCTACTTTTCTGCCATGGTTATCATAATAGCCATTGAACCAGCCATCTTCTCCATCCTTCACCCATTCGTTGGCACGGATGTTTTTCATCATCCAGTCTGCTTTTCCCTCAAGATTAGCAGCAAGTTGATCCAGTCTTACAACAATTGTGTCTCCACTGATATTATGTTCACATTTCTTTGCGTATCCTGCAAGGAGTGCCTGCTTACGTGCTGCATCTTCATACAGTTCCACGCTTCCTGCAAGAAGATCTTCCATCTCATGTGCAATTTCAATCTTGCTGCTTCCACTGATTTCTTCCAACTGACGGAGTGTTTTTGCAATATTTCTCAAATTTCCGGCATAAGCACAGGTAAATGCAACACTTTCACCCTTCTCCCATGCCATGTCCAGTGCATCATTCCAGTCGGCACCATGAAGACGCATTTCATTATGCTCTCCTACATCATAGAACGCACACAGATTCTGTAAAAGAATATGCTCCAAAACTGTTCCGAAATAAATGTGGTCTCTTTCTGTTTTCTGCTTCTGTCCATATTCGCTGTTCCAAAACTTATCATGTGCAGTACCTCTCATAGACTGCAAATCTTTAAAATACGGAACCTTTTCAAACAGAACCTCCATATCTCCTGTCTGATCCAGATACAGACGAGTCGTTACAAATGGCCAGAATGCATGATCCATCCAGACACGTGTAATATTGTTTCTGTCTGCAATAAACTCACCCTGCTTATTTCCGATGATTGTCGCATTTGTTCCATCAATTCTTACTCCGCCATAATTATCCACGATCATCTGACGGACGTTTGAGGGATTCATAATCAGAAGTGCAAGGCAATCCTGCCAGAGATCTCTCCAGCCTCTTCCTCCTTTTCCATAATCGTGATATGGAAGGAAGGAACATCCATAAATTCTTCTTAAAATTGGCTGGAAGCAAATCCACTTCAGATAATTGTCTGTAGCTTCATCACCGGTTTCAAACTCTACATTTACTTTTTCTGTCCAATACTTTTTCACTTTGGCAAGCTCGTTTTCCGCTTGCTCCTTCGTACCAAATAAAGTGCAGATTTTTGAAATGGAAGCCTTTTCTCCCGTTGCTCCGGCAAGAACAACATACTCTATTGATTCATTTGCTTTTAATTTTCTGCGTTCAAACCTGAATGCCCCAACAGCCTCTTTCCCCTCCAGATGGCAGCCTGCGGTACATCCCTTTTTTTCTACACGTACTGCTTCCGGAATCAGGAAAGAACCTCCCTCTCCAATAAAGCTTTCAACAGTCGGATAAAACTCCTTCGGGGCATTTCCTTCTGCTGTAAAACCATATACAAAATAAGTCGTATCATTTTTCTGATGTCCACGCTCATCAAAGGATAATACCGGTGTAACTTCTACGCCACATTCTTTCGTGTCGATTCTGTGAAGAAGTGATGTAACATGTCTGTGGTCGCGGATATTGTCTGCGCTTCTTCCATAAACCGGAATGGCAACGATCGGTGTTACTTCCTGTTCTTCTTCCGAAAGATTTGTAATCTTGATCAGCTGGATCTCTGTTGTGCCATCAATAGAAACAAAGGATGTGATCTCTGACTGAAGATGATATTTTTTTGAAGTTCTTGTCAACTTCTGCCACATCATGCCTGCTTCCAGAGTGCTTTCATCCTGTCTGTCTGTATATTTATCAAACTCCTGCTCCGCTGAAACTCCACATGCTGACCAGTAGCCTTTTCCTTCTACCCGACACCAGAAATTTCTGGTGCCACGGTTATTGTGAAGGTTTTCAATGCTGACAGGTTCGAGAAGGAAATGATTCTGGTCCGTTTTACTATCTCCCCCCAAAGTTGGTGTAATACTGGATTTCAGACCTTCTTCCCCTGCCAGTGGTAAGTAAAGTCCACTATAATTTTCCGGATTTGTAATCGTAAATGTTCCGTTTTTATCTGTAAAATTGATTTTTCTCATGTCCAGTCCCTCGTCATTTCATTTAAGAAAGGAATAATTCTACCTCTGTTGTCTTTGTTAACTTCTCCTGTGGAATATAATTATCTTTCATTTGTTCTCCATTTACGAAAAGTTTTTCACATCCTGACTCTGCATGCCCCGGATTTTTCACAACGATATGTAAATGTGAACCTCTGAAATCTTTTTCGATTTCAAATTCCTCCCACTCTTTCGGTACTGACGGAGCAATCTTCAGTCCATAGAAGTCTGGCCGCATTCCGAGAATTCCTTCTACACATCCCACCATAACCGTAGATGCTGTTCCTGTCAGCCAGTGTACATGAGAACGGCCGAAGTTCGGGCTGTGTTTTCCTTCTGTAAACTGTCCATAGCAGTATGGTTCAAGTCTTCTGATCTCTGCACGATTATTCTGTGCAGCCGGTGCATTTTCAATAAAATAGTTAAATGCTCTCTCTCCGTGTCCACGAAGCGCCTCTGCAAGAATGATCCATCCCTGAGACTGTGAGAAAATTCCTGCATTTTCCTTTGTTCCGGCATTGTAGATCACAGCCAGTGCACCGTCAAATGCATGTGCATGATACGGAGGATCCATCAGGATTGCACCATATTCTGTATTCAGTTTGTCATATACATTCTGAAGTGCAAGATCTGCCTGCGCTTCATTTGCAAGCCCACTGATCACAGACCAGCTCTGTGGGTTCAGCCACATATTTGCCTCCGGATCTGTGCGCTGTCCGATCACTTCACCATCCTCTGTGAAGCCACGGATAAAGCGGTCTTCGTTCCAACAGAGATCCTGGATCAGTTTTTCCAGCTTCTTCTGACTTTCCTCCAGATAATTCAGATATTCTGTGTCTTTCTTATACTCAGCAAATTCCTTCAAAATTGTCATTGCATAGTAGAACTGTAATGCAACGAAGGTTGACTCTCCATCTTTTCCGAGTCTTAAGCAGTCATTCCAGTCAGCATAAAGGCCTGCCGGCATACCATGCTTTCCAAGATGATTCATGGAGAAATCTACTGCACGTTTCAAATGCTCGTACACGGTACCTTCTTCTTTATTTGCAAACGGAATCACTTCATCGATAAATTCCAGATTTCCCGTCTCGGAAATGTATTTGTATACTGTCGGGAACAGCCACAGCGCATCATCTGCACGATAAGCCGGGTGTCCTGTCTCCTGCACATAAGAAGCATCATCCGGTGTATCCTCATGTCCCGGATTGTGTGTGAATTTTACAAGTGGAAGCCCTCCACCATTATTTACTTGTGCAGAAAGCATGAAGCGGATCTTCTCTACTGCCATCTCCGGTGCCAGATGGATCACACCCTGGATATCCTGTACTGTGTCACGATAACCGTATCCATTTCTCAGTCCACAATATGTAAAGGATGCAGCACGTGACCAGATAAATGTCATAAAGCAGTTATATGCATTCCATGTATTGATCATTATATTAAATTCTTCGCTTGGTGTCTTCACCTGGAAATGGGACAGATGTCCATGCCAGTACTGGATTAATTCTTCCAGTTCATTTCTGCAGATTGTTTCACAATCCTCATAACGAGACACGATTGTTTCTGCATCAACATCTTCTTTCATACCAACAAGAAATGCTATTTCTTTTGTCTCTCCCGGATATAAAGTCAGGATTGTAGCTAATGCTCCACATCCATTTTCATTATAATTTCCTTCACAATTTAAAATACCATCTTCCACTCCGACCGGATTGTTGTATCCATGATATCTTCCAAGGAAACCTTCCCTGCTTCCACACCAGGAATCAACCTTTGCACCTGCAAGTCCGAAGAAACGGTCAACAACGATCTTGTCATCCACATCTTTTCCATCTTCCAGCTGATCCAGATTGGCATGGATCAGCTGCCGCACACGGTTTCCACGGAACACTGTTCTTGTAATGAACTGAGAGTACTGAAGATTTACCTGATCCTGCTCGTAATTGCTGTTGTTTGTAAATTCTGCATAGCCTGTTACATTGATCTTGCGCATGCGATCCGAGGTATTTGTCACTGCAAGATTCCACACTTCATAAGACTGATTCAGCGGAACATAGTATCTTACTTCTGAATGGATCTCGCTATAATCAGCCATCATCTTTGTGTATGCTGTACCATGATGACATTCACTCTTATAAGAATTCAGATCTTTTCCTACCGGCTGCCAGGAAGCTGACCAATAATCTTCACTCTCCTGATCTCTTAAGTAGATATATCTTCCCGGCTGGTCAAACTGATTGAAGACATATCTTAAAATTCTTCCGTTCGCTCCTGATTTTGCAAAGCTATATCCACCTGCATTATTAGAAATAATTGCTCCATATTCTGGAGATCCAAGATAGTTCACCCAAGGTGCCGGTGTATCCGGTCTTGTGATCACATATTCTTTTTTCGATTCGTCAAAAAAACCATATTTCATACTTCACATTCTCCTATCACACTTATTATAAACAAATTGCAGCCATTCCTACTATCTGCAATTCTATCTTTACTGTGATAAAAGAATATCAAATCAGAACACATTAATATACAAAATAAGAACTTAAAATATCAAATTCGTGACATGACAAAAAGGAATTTACCATATCTGGTTTTCCTATTTTTTGATGTCCGGAGATAGAAATTTCCTATGACCTGATTGTCCAAAATTGGACTATCCACCCTTAGGCACTTCTATTCTCCACTTAATCATTTTCTTCTCCTAATGGAACTTCCCGGATAATAGACCTTTCGCTTTCAATGTCAGATTCTTATTCTTGAAATGGTGATTACTCATTACCGTAAAATTCTTAGTTCTCTCTACACGAAAAATCTGTGCCATGCTCCATCCTCCTTTTCAGTTCAAAAGAAAAAGCGTAAGTAATATCTCTATCACTCACGCCTTCTCTAAACATTTTATTCCTTTTTCAATAAATTTTTAATCTGTCCAATTACCTGTTCAATCCTCAGTTACAAACTTTAACTTTGTTAAACATAGATCAGTTCCTTTAAAATAATCTCTTCCGCAATCGCTCTGTGCTGATTAGCAGCTCTTACCCAAGCCATCTGATCTGCTTCTTTATCCGGCAGTGGTTCTTTTTCTTCCAACTGTTTCAGAATTACCTCTTCCCGTTCTCTGGCTGCCTTGTCCACTTCCAGAAAGTGTTCTCCAATCGTGTCCTGCAGAAGCATCACCTGATAAGTTGCATTTCGATGGTTCTTCAGATAATCTCTGCGAAGAAAACCATACTTGCCAAGTTGCTCCATCTGCTCACCGGATTTATAGGTGAGATTGGGAATCAGATATCCATTCACATTTGTATAAGTCAGTTTCATTTTATTAGCACTCTCCTTTTTTCTTTGATTTTTTACACCAAATTTACACCATTTGCAATTCATTTGACGCTATTCTACGATACCAGACAAAATGTCTGATCACTCCGAAAGCCTGTAAAACAGGCATTTCTGAGATACACAAGACAGGACAAAAATCGACTTCCATTATCAAGAGGTGAGTGCTAATTTTTTATATTTTTTCTTTCTTGACAATCACTCCCCCTCTCTGTTATGATAATAAAACTGCAATAAGGGAGTAGTTAGCTCTGTACAGAGTCGCTGTGTCAACATATTGATGGTTTTCCATCTGGTACAGCGTTCAATAACGAGACTTATTCACGTGATATTTTTGCGTGGATAAGTCTCGTTTTTTATGAAGGAGGAGAAAAAATGAGCTTATTTTCTGTATTTCTGATCGGAATCGGCCTTTCCATGGATGCATGTGCCGTATCCTTTGCAAAAGGAATCTGTCTGAAAAAACAAGTCAAAACTTATGCCTTGAAACTGGGACTCGCCTTTGGATTTTTCCAGGCAATGATGCCGCTGATCGGCTGGTGGGTAGGAACCTATTTTGAGTCCTTTATCACAGCTGTAGATCACTGGATTGCATTTTTCCTACTTGGTTTTATCGGGGTCAATATGATTCGAGAATCAAAAGAAGCGGAAGCCGAATGTGATACTGATGTGAATTCTATTCCGGCAAAGGATATTCTGCTGCTTGCAGTTGCAACCAGCATTGATGCTCTCGCAATAGGTATCAGTTTTGCATTCCTAAACGTAGACATCATTCCCGCCGTCTGTCTCATCGGCATCACCACATTTATCATCAGCTGCATCGCGGTTTTCCTGGGAAATAAAATCGGTGGAAAACTTGGAAAATATGCTGAGATCACCGGTGGTGTCATACTGATCCTCATCGGTCTGAAAATTCTGATCGAGCATTTATTTGGATTGTAATATAGAAAAAACCGGAAAGAATTTCCATACACTGGAATTCCTTCCGGTTCTTTTTATATGCAGTCAACTGCTACAGCAGCCCGGCAATCTGATAAACAACGAATGCAACAACCCATGCGATCAGGCACTGTCCGAATACCATTGCTGCTGCCCATTTTCCGCCCAATTCCTGTTTCACAGACGCGATTGCTGCGACACATGGCGTATAAAGCAGGCAGAATACGAGAAGTGCTACTGCCCCTGCAATGGTAAGACTGCCCTGAAGTGCTGCACTGCTTCCAAACAAAATAGTCAAAGACGATACAACGCTTTCTTTTGCCAGAAATCCCGAAATCAGCGCGGTCACGATACGCCAGTCTCCAAATCCTACAGGAAGGAAAATCGGCGCAAGTCCGCCTGCCACCAATGCCAGAATACTGTTTTGAGAATCTGCTGTCATATTCAGTCCGGTATCAAAATTCTGCAAAAACCAGATTACGATCGTAGCAATAAAAATAACGGTAAACGCTCTCTGCAGAAAATCCTTTGCTTTATCCCACAAAAGATGTCCCACATTTTTGGCACCCGGCAGACGATAGTTCGGCAGCTCCATCACAAACGGAACCGCTTCCCCTTTGAATGCCGTTTTCTTAAAGATCAGTGCCATTAAAATTCCCATCACAATTCCAAATACATAAAGTCCAATCATCACAAGCGCTCCCCTCTTCGGGAAAAATGCCGCAGTGAAAAATGCGTAAATCGGCAGCTTCGCCGTACAGCTCATGAACGGAGTCAGAAGAATTGTCATCTTTCGGTCTCTCTCAGACGGCAGCGTCCGGCTTGCCATCACACCAGGAACTGTACATCCGAATCCGACCAGCATCGGAACAATGCTTCGTCCGGAGAGTCCCAGTTTTCGGAGAAGTTTATCCATGATAAAAGCTACTCTTGCCATATATCCACTGTCTTCCAGAAGCGACAGAAAGAAAAACAGTGTCACAATGATCGGCAGAAAACTTAAAACACCGCCGACTCCACTGAAAATTCCATCAATCACCAGCGAATGTACCACACTGTTTACATGCGCTGCTGTCATTGCATGGTCCACGACATCCGTCAGTGCTGTGATTCCAGACTCCAGAAGCCCCTGCAAAAATGCTCCGATTACATTGAAAGTAAGCCAGAATACAACTGCCATAATTCCAACAAATGCAGGAATTCCGGTATATTTTCCAGTCAGGAACCGATCGATTTTCCGACTTCTGAGATGTTCTCTGCTCTCTTTCGGCTTGATCACTGACTCACTGCAGACATCTTCAATGTAAGCAAACCTCATCTGTGCAATTGCGGCTGCACGGTCCAGTCCGGTTTCCTCCTCCGTCTGTCGGGAAATATCCTCCAGAAGGTTTTTCTCATTTTCTGTCAGATTCAGCTGCTCTAATATTTTTTCATCACCTTCCATGATCTTGCTTGCCGCAAACCGAACCGGTATCTCTGCTTTTTCAGCATGATCCTCGATCAGATGCATTACTGCATGAATTCCTCTGTGAACCCCTTCCTCTTTTCGGCAGAAATCTGTTTCCAGTGGTTTTTCCTGATATTTTGCTACATGGATGGCATGCTGGATCAACTCCTCAATTCCTTCTGCCTTTGCCGCAGAAATCGGAATGACCGGCACTCCCAGGGCCTCCTCCATTTCATTAACCAGAACGGAACCTCCGTTTTCACGCAGTTCATCCATCATATTCAATGCAACAACCATCGGAAAACCAAGCTCTAACAGCTGCATGGTAAGATACAGATTTCGCTCAATATTTGTTGCATCCACAATATTGATGATCCCTTTCGGTTTCTCACGAATGACAAACTCTCTCGTCACGATTTCCTCACTGCTGTAAGGAGACATCGAATAAATCCCCGGCAGATCTGTGATCAGTGTATTATTATGGCCTTTGATCACTCCATCTTTTCTGTCTACTGTAACTCCCGGAAAGTTACCCACATGCTGTTTGGAACCGGTCAACTGGTTAAACAATGTCGTCTTTCCACAATTCTGATTCCCCACAAGAGCAAACGTCAGTGTCTCCCCTTCAGGCAGTGGAGTCTCCTCTTTCCGGTTATGAAACTTTCCGCCTTCCCCGTATCCCGGATGCAGTTTCTCCTGTTTTTCTACTTTTTTTCTGATATTCTTTGGTTTGTGTTCTTTACTGATTTCAATGTTTTTTGCATCTTTCAGGCGAATTGTCAGCTCGTAGCCATGAAGCCGCAGCTCAATTGGATCTCCCATCGGTGCATATTGTACAACCGTCACTTCTGTGCCTTGTATCAATCCCATATCCAGAAAATGTTGGCGCAGAGCGCCCTCTCCCCCAACCGAAAGAATGGTGGCAGTACTTCCTATTTGTAATTCATTTAATTTCATGTCTTTTCCTCTTTCTCATTCGTTTGAGCTTTCTTACTACTCTACCATACACTGATGTTTTTATAAAAGCAACTGTTTGGGCACAAAAATACCGACGGATTACTCCGCCGGCCTTCTATTATTTTAAAATTGCTTCTACATCTGCTGCAATCTGCTCTGCATTCAGATGATTTTTCTCCAATACTTCCTGCACGTCATATCGGTCAAGGAACTCTTTCTTCAATCCAACGTTTAACACTTTCATATCAGAAGCGCCGTAATAACGGGCAATTTTTTCACCAAAACCTCCGTCTAAAATTCCATCCTCCAGGGTCACTACGATTTCATGATCTTTCTTCAGATCATCAAGAAGTGCTTCATCCAGACCTGTGATGTAGTATGGATTCACCAGTGTCGGCTGCACACCTGTTTTCTCTGCGATCAGTTCTGCTGCTTTCTCTCCCAGTGAATAGAATGCACCGAGTCCGATCACTGCAACCTTGCTTCCTTTCTGTATTACTTCATAAGTATTCAATTTGCTGAAATCCTTCGTCACTGCTTTCCCATCCGAAATCATCTCACCGCCCGGCACTTTTATTGCAACTGGATAAGAATTCTGCTCCACACTCCAATCAAGCATGGCAAGATATTCTTCTTTTGTCGTCGGTGCCAGATAAACAAGGTTCGGAATATTTGCCATCATCGGAATATCCTGAAATCCCAGATGTGTGACATCATTCATTCCATAAACAGAACCCCAGAATGTCACAATTGTTGCCGGACTGTTGTTGATACACAGATCCTGTGCGATCTGGTCAAATGTCCGCTGTACAAAAGTACTGTACACGCCGTAAACAGGCTTTCCTCCGTTTGCCGCAATACCGGATGCCAGAGCAACCGCTGTCTCTTCTGCAATTCCCACATCAATAAACTGGCGTCCGGCTTCTTTTCGCTTATCTTCTGTAAATCCCATAACTGCAGGCGTTCCGGATGTAATGGCAACCACGCGGGAATCTTCTTTCATCTTTTTCAAAAGATAATCTCTCGTAATACCGGCGTAGTCCTCCGTATTTGAAGTATAAAGAGGTTTTCCCGTCTCAAGATCAAACGGGCCGCTGAAATGCCACTGTTCTTTATTTTGCTCTGCCGGCTCATATCCTTTTCCTTTCAGCGTATTGATATGAACCACAACCGGCTGACTACTGTTTTTTACTTTCTGAAATGCCTCCACCAGCGCTTTTGTATCGTTTCCCTGGTTTACATAAATATAATCAAGCCCCATCGCTTTGAACAGGTTACACGGAGCTGTTCCGTTTGTTTCCCTCAGCAGCTTCAGATTCTGATACAATCCTCCATGATTCTCTGCGATGGACATATCATTGTCATTCACTACAATAATTAGATTTCCACCCAATTCTGCGGCGTAGTCAATTCCCTCCAGTGCTTCTCCGCCGCTTAAAGAACCGTCTCCGATCACTGCGATCACATTTCCGTCTTCCCCCTTCAGATCTCTTGCTTTTGCAAGTCCGCAGGCAAGACTGACAGAAGTAGATGTATGACCGATCGTAAAGAAATCATGCTCACTCTCATGTGGATTTGTATAACCGGATACATCATCGTAATGCTCTTCATAAAGATATGCATCTTTTCTTCCTGTTAGCATTTTGTGCGGATAACTCTGATGGGAAACGTCATATACAATTTTATCTTTTGGAGATTCAAATACATAATGCATGGCAATGGTCGCTTCCACCATTCCGAAATTTGGTCCGAAATGTCCGCCATGCCGGCTTGTCCTGATCAAAAGTGCATGGCGCATCTCTTCTGCCAGTGCCGGAAGCTCCTCTATCGTCAGTTTTTTTACATCTTCAGGGCTGTTGATTGTTTCAATATACATTAATATTCACTCCTCTTTTTCTCATCAATTCTTACTGTTTTTCTCCTTTTTGAGGATTGATGATACTATATCACCTGGAGTTAACTCCAAGTCAAGAGCGAGTTTAAATATTTTTTTATTTTCTTTTCACCAGACACGAATGGCACTTTTTTCATAAATGTAATCAAACATACTGGTAATAAAAACGAAGATGTTTCACGTGAAACATCTTCATCTCCATTTTATTCCTTTATTTTTTCAAACCTGTACTGTTGCTTAATATCCGGATATTTTTCATGATCCACTTCACTCATAAACATTCCATATGGTCTTGCACAGATTTTAAACGGAGAATACAACCCCTGATAAATCACCATTTTTTCTCCTGTCTCTGTATGCTGCGCAAATGCAAGCACTTTATATAAATATTCTGAAGTTTCCCCTGACACCCATTCTCTCTTAAAATGCTGTACAATATCTCCCACTCGGATGTCTCTCGGAATCACCTCTTCTTGCTTTAACTCAGGCTCTGTGTCCAATTCTACATATTCCTCTTTATCCAGAGAAACAGGCGCACCTGATTTTCCCATAATATGAACGCCTCCATACCAGGTGCCTGTAATCTCAAACAGATCCCCCACCTGATATTCTGAAGTATATTCATCGTTCTTTTTTACAATTCTTATTCTGCTCATTCTGATTATCCCTTATTCTATTTTCTTCTTTCAATCACATCACTAATTGCATCAATTCCTAAAAGTATCTGACTTACCAGAATCAGCGCAAATAAAATTTTCACCACTTTTTTTCCTGTCTCGTCTTCTCTTTCTGCACAGTCTTTTGCAATTCTTCCGACAATCCCCAGTAATCCAATCAGAGAAATCCTCTGCGCTGTTCTGTTTAACGATTTGTTCTGATAATAAATTTCCTGCAATAATTCATGATTGTTCATACTCATGTTCTCCTCTCCTTATAATCCGTCCCTGTAAATCTGATTGATTGTTGCCTGAGCATGTTCCAGCTCCTTTTTCTGCATGACAGCATCTCGATCACTGAAAATTGCCAGCATCTCATCCACCACATCTTCCGCTCTCGGATTTGATGTTCTGTAAAGATACCCCAGCATACGAGTTGCCGTGTAATCTGTCCTGATTTGATTATATGCAATTTCTCTGCAAAAGTCATCAGGATAATCCTTCTCCTTCAAAGCTCTGTACAATTCATCATTTCTTGCTTTTTCCATATTTATTGCCGCCTGTTCTTTCTAAAATACTGTTTTTCAAATTCTTCTTCCGATAATGGCTTATTCAAAAAGTATCCTTGAATGACATCACAACACATCTCTTTTAATACGCCAAGCTGCTTTTGGGTTTCAACACCTTTGTTTCATCCCTTTTTGCATCACTTCCCAACAAAGCTTACCTTCCGGATGCTCAACCTGAAATGTCTTTTTACAACACTCATTCATATATACAATCTTATTTGCCTCAACATCTATGATACGATTATTCGAATTTATTCCATTTAAAATTTTATAAAAAAATTGTGAATCGGAATTATCTTTCACCGCAATACTCCTTTTAACAGCAAATAATTCTCTCCCATATTCTACATCATATTGACTGGAAAAATCTACTCAAAAAAATCCTGTTTCAAATGGATTTTTTGCTCCACTTCCAACAGGATTTTGATTCAATCATTTAAATATTTCTTACTTTTTGGATGATTGTACGATAATCTTCATTTTTTTCAAATAAAATCTGTTTTCCCAGTACAAAGCCTTCCACCCCTTTTTTCCAAAGACGCTCCAGAATCTCCCAGGTCACACCGCCGTCAATCACAATATGGAATTTATACCTCTGCCGCAATTTCAAAAGTTGCTCAATTTTAGGTTCTACAAAATGAAGATAGTCTCTTCCCGCAAATCCGGGATTCACGGTCATGACCAGCACGTAATCTACTAACGACAACAATTCCTGAATACTGTCAAGTGAAATTCCGGGATTGATCACAATCCCCGGAGCCTTTCCAAGTTCACGGATTCTGCAGAGTGTCTCTGTTGGAATTGCTTCAGAATCCGGATGGATATAAATAATATCTGCTCCGAACTCTGCATATCGTTCTATATAACGTCCGGGATTATACATCATCATATGAACATCCAGCTTCAAAGAAGTGTTTTTACGTATTGTTTCAATATCCTGAAAACTCATCCCGAAATTAGGCACATAATGGCCATCCATTACATCTATATGTAAAATATCCGCTCCACTCACATCAAGTCTCATAATCTCATCTTTCAGATAATCCATCGAAAGATTCAAAAGCGACGGGCATAATAATTTTTCCATAACGCCTCTCTCCCTACTGAATAAGTCCTGCAGCAGTTGGTAATGTCATAGAAATCGCAGGAATATATGTGGTCAGCAACAGTACGATCAAAATCACACCAAAATAGGGCAGTAATTCTTGAAACACCTGCTCAATTTTTACATTTCCGACCTTCGCTCCTGTAAACAAGATAGAGCCAACCGGAGGCGTAATTGTTCCAATACAAAGGTTCAGCGTGACCATAATACCAAACTGTACCGGATGCATCCCGAACGTCTGACAAATTGGCAGGAAAATCGGTGTAAAAATCAAAACCGCCGGAGTCGGATCCATAAAGGTTCCTACGATCAATAAAATAATATTCATTAAAATCAAAATCACATATCTGTTTTCTGTAATGGAAAGCATTCCATTTGCGATCAGATCCGGCAAACCTGTAAATGCCATAACCCATGACATAATAGAGGATAATCCAATCATAAACGTAATAATACCCGTCATTTTTGCAGGAATTCGTCGTTCTGCAACATATCCACATTTCTTTGCTTTAACCCCTGCAAGGAACATCACGAGTAATCCCCACAGAATTCCCGGCACATATCCTCCCGTAAACAAGGCAGCAACTGATACACTTCCTGCAATTGTCGAATAAACAATCATCAGATTGGACGGTGGAATCAGCATTCCCGTCGGTGCAGAAGCAATATTTACACCGGCACTGTAAACCGGATCATATCCTTCCTTTTTTTCCATCGGTCCGATCGTACCACCCATTGCAGCAGCCGCTGCTGCACCGGAACCTGAAATTGCACCAAATAACATGTTTGCTACTACATTAGACTGCGCCAGTGCCCCCGGCATACGTCCGGCAACAACCTTGGCAACATTAACAATTCGCTCTGCAATTCCACCGTTATTCATAATATTTCCTGCAAGAATAAAAAACGGAATTGCAATCAGTGAAAATGAATTGGCTCCGGCAAACAATCTCTGCGCAGATGTCGCAAATGAAATATTTGCATCGAGCATACACAACATAGCCAGCGCGGATGACAATCCTACCGCTACACTGATTGACACACCGATCGCTAGCATAATCACCAAAAGCACAACCATAACAATTGCTGTTTGATGTGTGACTTTATGAAATGAGTATTCAATGATTCGGGAAATGAAGTGTTCCCAGATAAACAGGTACAACAACATTCCTGTTCTCAGTAACTAAAATTTTGAAAAGATAGAAGAAAATAAAAAATTGCTTGAGAAAGTAAGACAAAAATGGTATATTAATAAGTGTGTTCCCTTAGTAAAATGGATATTACGGATCCCTCCTAAGGAAAGAGTAACCCCTTTCCCTTACGATTTTCTGAAATTGTAAAAAGGAGTCCGATTTGAATCCAGACAGTTATTATTGACAGTAACCTGTTTTCCAAAAAGGTATCGTAAGTACTGACACTCAATTACACATTGGATGGTTAACAGTTCGACTCGATCGACTGAAAATCATAAATATGGCACCGAAACCATATGGCAAAAACCCCGTGTTTAAGCCAAAAAAAGGCACCCTGTTCCCTTAGTTAAATGGATATAACGAGGTCCTCCTAAGACTTTATTGTAGGTTCGATTCCTACAGGGAACGCTTGATAAGAGGCGGAAATGATTAGCTGATTAGCAAAATCGTTATCCGCTTTTTTCTTTTTTTCGAAAAATAATTGCTTTGAAAATCAGCTGTTTCTGCTAACAAATCCATAAAAATGTTAGCTGACAGCTAATAAAAAGCAGTCTTTTGCTAACAAGAAAAATTTATAGTCCTGCTAACATTTGGGAAAGTGGTCTTATTAACCAAAGAAAAGGGATGTAAAATAGAGAAAAGTAAAGTAAATTCACTCATCCGATTTGAATCTTGCAAACATCGATTAGCTGAAATCTATATTTAAGAGTTAGCCCTGCTAACGAACGAATGGCATGCCCGTTCAGACTAGATTTATAAAAAATTCTAGTTTGGACGGGTTTTTTATCGTCCTAAGATAAGGAGGTAAATCATGCAGAAAGTAAAAGAAAAAAGTAATTGGAAAGGCGAAACCATAGTAGAAATTGAAATAGAACGACTCAAAGCATTTCGTAATCACCCATTCCAGGTAAGGGATGATGACGATCTGGAAAAGCTGAAAGAAAGTATCAAAATGTACGGAATTTTAACACCACTACTTGTCAGACCAATCAAAGATGGTACTTATGAAATCATTTCCGGGCATCGAAGAAAAAGAGCTGCTGCGCTTTTGGGATATAGAAAAATACCGGTACTGATCCAGCCTATGAGCTATGAAGATGCGGTTGTAAAAATGGTTGATACAAATTTGCACCGGGAACATATCTCTTTCAGCGAGAAAGCTTTTGCTTACAGAATGAAAAATGAAGCACTGAAACAAAAAGTAGGCCGGAAAAAGGGACAAAGTGGCCAACAAAAGAAAGGTAAGAAGACAATTGAAATAATTGGAGAAGAATTTGGTGACAGTCCAAAGCAAGTTCAGAGATATATCGCAGTAACAAGGCTGATTCCTGAATTGCTTCAAAAGCTCGATCAGGGAGAAATCTCATTTAATCCTGCTGTAGAAATCTCTGCATTAACAAAAGAAGAACAAAGAGAATTGCTAGAAGCAATGAATTATGCCCAATCCACACCATCTGTTTCACAGGCGCAACGAATCAAAAAACTAAGCAAAGCCGGAGAATTAACAAAAAAACATATGGAAGATATCTTAAGTGAAATAAAAAAGGGAGAAGTCACAAGAGTTGAGTTTAATAATGCACAACTTCATAAGTTCTTCCCATACAATTACTCACCGGCAATGATGAAACGAGAAATATTAGAAATTTTGAAAATCTATAAAAAACAGTATTCAGAAAAATAGGAGGTATGCATTATGTGTAAAGTTATTTCAATCGTCAACCAAAAAGGAGGCTGTTCCAAAACCACAAGTGCTGTAAATATTGGGATTGGACTGGCAAATGCAGGAAAGAAAGTTGTTCTAATCGATGCGGACGCACAGGGGAGCTTGACAGCAAGCCTTGGATTCCAAAAGCCTGATGAACTGAAAGTAACCCTTGCAACTATTATGGCAAAAACCATCAATGAAGAAGAAATTGATTTATCAAAAGTAATTTTACACCACGAAGAAGGTGTGGATTTGGTTCCAGGAAATATAGAATTATCTGGATTAGAGGTACAACTATCCAATGTATTGAGCAGAGAACTGATTTTGAAAGAGTTTATAGACTCACTTAGAGATTTCTACGACTATATCTTAATCGACTGTGCACCATCCCTTGGAATGATGACAATTAACGCTCTAGTAGCTGCTGATGAAGTGATTATCCCTGTACAAGCCGCTTATCTGCCTGTCAAAGGACTACAACAGCTGATGAAGACAATCAATATGGTGAAGAGACGTTTAAATAAAAAGCTTCAAATCGATGGAATCCTCTTAGCTATGGTGGATTACAGAACTACGTTTGCAAGAAACATTTCAGCTGAACTATTCGCAGCTTATGGAAAGTCTGTAGGAATCTTTGAGAATTATATTCCATCCTCAATCAAAGCTGTAGAAGCAAGCTCTGCTGGAATCAGCATTTACAAACATGATCCAAAAGGAAAAGTCGCTCAGGCATATGCAAAGGTAACACAGGAGGTATTAAACCATGAGAACTAAAAACGGTGAAAAATTTAAACTTGAATCTGTTGAAGAGTTACTCGGAATTCAAAATGAAGAGTCCGCAATGGATATTGAAATTAATAAGATCTGCCCTTTCCGTAAACATCCTTTCAAAGTAATTGATGATGAGAAAATGCAGGAACTTGTGGAGAGTATCACAACAAACGGTGTTCTTACTCCTGTCCTTGTACGGCCTCTTGGAATGGATACTTACGAAATGATCTCTGGACATCGAAGAATGCATGCAGCTAAACTGGCCGGATTAGAAAAAATACCAACAATCATTCGCGAGATGACTGATGATGAAGCTGTAATCTGCATGGTTGATGCAAACGTCCAACGTGAGGAGCTGTTACCTAGTGAAAAGGCTTTTGCTTATAAAATGAAGATGGAGGCAATGAAGCGTCAAGGGAGTCGAGGGGATTTAACTTCGTGCCAAAATGGCACGAAGTTCAGAACCGATCAGTTGATTGCTAGTGAAGTCGGTGAAAGCCCAAGAAATATTCAAAGATACATCCGATTGACTGAACTTATCCCAGATTTACTCGAATTAGTAGATAAGAAGAAACTGCCATTCACCATAGCTGTAGAAATCTCTTACATAGACAAAAAGATTCAGCAATGGCTTTACGAATATATTCGAGACAATGGATTCATCAAACCAAAGCAAATTTCTGCATTACGAGAACATTTAAAAACAGAAAAAATAAATCAGCAACAAATGATTACTCTTCTAAACGAAAATATGCCCGGGAGAAAATCCGTAAGAAAAGTAACTCTATCGGAAGACAGATTATCGAAATATTTTCCACCATTCTATTCGCAGGATGATATGGAAAAGGTTTTAATTCAGTTACTTGAAATTTGGAAACAAAATCAAACACAAGATGATGAATGATACAAAGAAACAGATGCTAAGAAGTTTGATTTGTAAACTTCTTAGCAGTAGAAGCACAAAACCAAAAGGGGGAATTCTATGGAACAGAAAGCAACATTCCGGTATTTCTATGGCGAAGAAGCTGATATGCATAGATTTTACCGGATACCAAAATTATTATTTACAAATGACTATTTCAAAGCCTTAAGCAATGATGCAAAAATTCTTTATGGTCTGATGCTGGATCGAATGTCCTTATCCGTGAAAAATCGGTGGTTTGACGAGGAAAATAAGGCTTATATCTACTTCTCTGTAGAGGATATTATGGAGCTGTTGAACTGTGGTAAAAATAAAGCAGTGAAAATTATGCAGGAGCTTGATGATGAAACAGGAATTGGTTTGATTGAGAAACGCAGACAGGGATTTGGAAAGGTGAACATTATCTACGTGAAAACCTTTATGCCGGAAAAAACGGAAGAGAAATCACTAGAGGATGAATTAAAGAAGTTTAAAAAACAAACTTCTGAGGAAAATGAGGAATCTACAGAAGTTTACAATTCAAACTTCATGAAGTCCCAAAATCAAACTTCTAGAAGTCCCGAAAACAAACTTCAAGAAGTTTACATTTCAAACCCTAATTATACTAATTTTAGTGATACTGAAATGAATTATAATAAATCTAATCAAATCGTATCTGCAGATGAGAATCGATCCGATGGCGATAATCCTACTGAGGAATATCAGGCTTATGAAAATCTGGTCAAAGAGACCGTTGATTATGAGTCACTGGAAGTAACCCATCATGACGATATGCGACAGGTTGATGAAATCGTGAACCTGATCGTAGAGACAGTGATGTGTAAAAACGACAAGATTTTGATTGCCAGCAACTGGTATCCGGCAGCACTGGTGAAGAAAAAGTTTTTGATGCTGACTTATTCACACATAGAGTATGTCTTGCACTGTATGAGCGGGAATACAAGCAAAGTGAAGAACATCAAGAAATATTTACTGGCAGCTCTGTTTAATGCACCGTCCACGATGAACGGGTATTATCAGGCAGAGGTGAACCATGATATGCAGGACTGGTAAGATAGGAGGTACACATGTTTATTTTAAAACTTGCTGGGAAGATATTATTACTGCCAGTATGGCTGATCCTTTTTGTGATCGGCCTAGCAGTGAAGATGACAGTACAGACTTATGCGGTTGTCAGGGGAATCCTTGGGTTTCTATTCACTTTGCTGATTATAGCGACTGCATACTGTTATCATGACTGGGTACAGGTTGCATTTCTATTTTCGCTGAGTGTAATTCTGTATCTGATCCTGTTTGCAGGAGTATTCGTGGACACTGTACTGGACATGACAAGAGAACGTATTATTGATTTTATTATATCGTGAGGAGGATATGAAAATGAGCGAAAACAATGATTATATTCAGTTACCACAACATTCTGACTAAATTAATAACTGCATAGAGGATAAACAATAGTGGCATTGCGGCAAATAAGAGTTCTCTTGGTGACATCATCTGGCCTTTAATCTGGTTTTCTGCCCCCTCCTGATATTCAATCCGCTCACCAGTTACAACTAACCGGTGTGTATTGATTCCATACGGTGTGCATGTTACAAGTGATACAAGATCTTTCCCTGCCTGTATTCCAAGACTATCCGCTTCTTCTGGTTTAATTACCTGAATCTCATTTACCCGATAGGCTAGTTTCTCTCCACAAACATCAAGAAAAAACAGATCTCCTTCCTCTAATTCATCCAGTCTTGTAAAGAGCTTGGAATTTGGAAGACCGCGGTGTCCGGTCAGTACACTTCTCGTATTTTCTCCACCAATCGGAAGACTACTTCCCTGCAGATGACCAACTCCATTTTCCAAGACCTCATCACTTGTCCCATGATAGATTGGCAGACCCACACTGATCTTTGGAATCCGTAAGGTTCCCATGATCCCTTTTTCGTCATTTCTCAGATTCAACATCTTCTGATACATTTCATCACTAAGTGCTGTTTCACTGTAATCCCCAACGATTGCACCATTTGCCTGCCAAAGTAATTCATTGTATCGCTTCGCATTCTTTAATGCCTGTTCCACCTTTTCTGTATCCTCCGTTTCCACCGTTTTTTCATAGGTGGCGACAGCACTTTGCTGGTGCTGCCGCTCTAAAATACTGCTGATTAGTGGATAACCGCAAAGGAATAATCCAAGCAGAAATGGAATTACCGTCAGTAATCGCCTTTTCATCCTTATTCACCCTGTTTCTTTTCCTCATCCTTCTTGTCTTTTCTGTACTTTGCAACAGAGAATCCAGCAAGTGCTGTTCCTGCAGCAAGCATAATGACCATGACAGATGATCCTGTTACCGGAAGCTTCTTACCAACGGTATTGATAACAGTCAGATTGGCTGATCCTGCATCCACATCTGTAGTAAGGTCGGTGTCTGCTTCTTTGTAAGAACCATTCAGGAATTCTTTCACATGCGCTGATACGTCCAGTTTCTTTAATGTCTTATCGGTTGCTCCGTCACCTTTCACATAATTATTGCGGTCATCTGTAAAGGTCGGTTTCACATTAAGCACGATCGGATCTAAGAGCTTACGATATCCTGTCGGGGCTTCTGTCTCTTTCAGGTAGTAGGTTCCACCGTCCAGACCGTAAATGACAAAGTTTCCATTTGCATCAGAAACCATCTCAACTGCATTGGACGGCGCTGTACCACCTGTATGATCTGTTCCACCGAGACTGTCACGATTGATTACGTTATAACCATTGGATGCTTTCTTGACATAAACTTCATTCTGGCATTCTGCATCAGAATACAGGCGGAATTTTGCTCCTTCCAGCTTCAGATCATGGTTATTTGTCTTTAATACATCCAGTTTATAAGTGAAACATACAACTGTATCCCAAGGAGTAAAGCCAGTACTTCCATCATGATCGTGGTCGGCATCATTGCTGAATTCCAAACGGACATCATTTTCAAATCCCGGACGACCTGTATCAGCCGCTGCATTATCATTGAGCGTAGCGTTGTATGTCAATACAATCTTCTGACCATACGTATTTTCTTTCAGAGCATCGACATTATCAAACTCCCGATCAATGATCTTCTTGATGTCATTAACAGCAACTGTGAATGTCTCTCCATTTCCCGGATTTGTATTTACCACAAACTCATTTGCTTTCAATGTATAACTCTTTGAGCTCTCACTGGAATCCGCATAGATCTTAATAGATACGGAATCCTTATTGAATGTCAGCGCAGAGTCCATCTTGTCATGCCATGCATAGTAGTATGTATCATACCCGTTTGCATTTGGCATATTGGACTCATACTTATATGGAATGGTCTGGCCGATCTCATAGTCTGCGACATCATTCCATCCGCTGTTTCCGACTTTATTCTTATTGTCGTCTTCCTGAATCTTCTTGATCACACTTGGATAGTCCGATTTGATGTTTACACCTGCTTCCGGGTTTGCCGTATTGACAATACACATAGATGCTGCTGAATGCGTTCCCTCTACCTCTGATACCTCATCTACTACGTAATAACCATACGCAAGTCCACCGATCACGCAGGAATTGTCTGCTGTTGTCGCAGATACTTTTACCATATCGGCAGCCACTTTACTCTTCACCAGTTCATTTCTTAAATCTTCTACAAAGTAACGGTAAGCACTATAAGAACCTTCCAGCTTCTGATTTGCCTGTGCTCCTTCTACCTGATTCTTATTGAGTGACTGGATATAATCGATCACCTCATACTCTGTTACGCTTGCTCCTGCTTTATTTAACTTCTTGCCGACTACTGTTTTCACTGCATCTGCATAAGCACTATTTAATGTGTAATTGATGGATTCCCCACCTTTTGAATTTTCTGCATTAAAAATCTTATACACATTGAACTTCTTTCCTACAAGGGACTGTCCTTCATTTCCATGGATCGTAATGGATGCATTTCCTTTCCCAAGATTTGCTGTTCCTTTTGGTGTCGGATACACCGTATCTGTCTGCGCTTGAGTCTCTGCTGCAAATGCAGTTACGGTTCCCACTGTTCCTGAAAATGTTGATGTTGCGATTGTTGCTGCCATTGCCATAGCGTATAAAAATCTCATGTTTCTGTTCTTCATATTCTTAATTCCTCCAATTTATCTTCTTTTTGTCATCAGAACGACTGCTCCTGCAGCAAAAGCTGCCACTAGCAGAATTAACATCTGATTTGATCCTGTGTTAGGTAATTTCTTTCCTGTTGTGTTAATGATTGTCATATTAGCAATTCGATCCGCTTTCGTTCCTGTTACAGTAAACATTCCATCAGAATCACTGTTATAGTCTTTTCCATTGACATGAAATGTAAACTGATCCTTCACCGGTGTACTTGTTACTGACACTTCGTAAACAATCGTCTCTCCCTTACTGGAAACCGGAATCCGGTAGCCTTGCGGAGCTTTTGTCTCTACGAGATAGTACTTCTTTCCTATGGTCAGATTCTCAAATGAGAGGATTCCTTTTGCATTTGTTGTTGCTTTATGAACTACCTGCTTGCATTCTGGATCCTCATAAAGTGTAAACTCTGCCCCTTCCAAAACGGTTCCTTTCTCGTTTTCTTTTTTCAGCTGCAGCTTAAATGGTGCAAGTTTATCCTCTACTGTCATAGAAACATTTCCATCCTTCTCTACAGTAAACGTAATCTTTCCGACACTATCATTCGCTTTTGAAGTTAATGTAATCCGATTGTCTGTTCCAACTTTAAACTCGACAAGATTGTTATTAACTACATATCCATCCATTACGGATATTTCCTGAAGCTTATGCACTCCATGTGTCAAGCCTTTGATTGTCAGTGCTCCATTCTGATCTGTTGTCAGCCTCGCTTTGCTTCCATCTGGCTTGGTGTGTTCAAAAACCGCTCCTGGAATCTTAATGTCTGTTCCTTCCTGTACTTTCACCAGTTCCAACTTTAAGATGTTTTCTGGCACGATTGGCTGACTATAAGTTTTTACTGTTTCCGCTGTACCAGATGCAGTGATCTGTTTTACATACACCTTGGAATTAAGCAGATAACCTTCTGGTGCTTTCGTCTCCTGAATCGTGACGGTTCCAAGCGGAAGTGCAGAAATTCCTTTTGCTGTGGTATACAATGCATCTCCGGATACTTTGTACTTTGCATCATATTTACAGTAACCATCCTTATCTGTTTCAAATACCCATGTCCTCAATGGTTTTTTCCCTGAATCTTTTGGATCTGTTGTGTAATTGCCATCATAGAATTTCACTGTAAACTGTGCACCCTTTAAAGTGGCACTTCCCTGCGGCTGATTTTTTGCTGTCTCTGCATCAACTTTACTTAAAAGCAAATCTGGACGTGCCATCTGTGGCTGATCAGAAAATGAGACTGTAGCTGTATTTCCTGATGTCACGGTAACTGATTTTGCAGTTGAATCTAAGGCATATCCTTTTGGTGCCTTTGTTTCTTTCACGTAATAAGTTCCCGCATTAAGTTTTAATGTATTGGATTCTCCGTTTGCACCAGTTTTCAGTGTTCCCACTCTTGAGGTACATGCTGAATCACTGTACACACTATATTCAGCCCCTTCCAAAGAATAACTGCTGTTCGATCCTGTAACATTTGCGTTACTGCTCGTCTTCTTCACTTTTGCATAACCTGATGGATTATAGGTTCCCCACCATTTACTAAGCGGCTGACCATTTCCCTGGTAGATAATACCTTTCGCATCTGTAAAATACTGGTAGTTTGACCATACCCACTGAAATCCCTGGTCATAGTAGTTACTCATATGAGTAGATAACCACGTACCACAAGCACATTTCACGTTATTTCCGGTTTCGATGCGAACACCAGACTTGAACCATCCATTTACTTCATTTAGAACCCACCAGACTGCACACTGTTTCATCAAATACTCATAATCACTATTGATAGATTTACACATGTAGTGATCGTAATAGTACTGCATCGCAACTATTGTCTGAATTGTCTTTTGGTTGTAAATGGTAGATGCATCCACACCTGTTTTTGTTCCTGCCTTAAATGTAATCATTGGATTCGTGCAAAAGAGCATTTCCTGTGTTCCGGTATTTCCAAGCTTTCCTTCTTTCCAGGTCATCAGCTGCGGCCAAGAAGGATCATTGTAATCAATCACATCAATTCGGCCGATGTTCTTTTTTAATGCCCCAGTTGAAATTGTCTCACCGGATGCTCTGGCTGCTCTTTCCATTCTCGGAGCATTCTGTGTGGCTGGCTCATCATCAGATACCGAATCTGATTCACTGTCCGACTCCGCAAATCCTACTCCGATATCTTTCAAGATCTGTTTCATCTGCTGTTCAAGCCTTGCATCTCTCTCCAAGTCTTTCGCTGGTTCCTTGTCATCATCCAAAATGTCTTCCGCTTCATCCACAACTTCTTCTCCGTCTTCCTTTGATTCACTTACAAGTCCCTGATCCTGAGAAGCTTCCGCATCTTCTGCATAGACCATTGAAACAGACGTGAAAAGCGTCAGAATCATCAGTAGCACTGAAATCAAACAATTCATCACCCTTCCTTTCTTCATAGACTCCTTCCTTTCTCTTAAATTTCAACAAGTTACTCTCTACCCTCCTTTTCTTGATCTTGTACTGCCAGATAACAGCACATGAATGTGGCGGTACAATCTCTATGCACCGCCACACGACATCTACTGTGATCTTTTCTTTTTGAGCTTTCCTGTGTTCTTTCCCAGACCCGTTCCTATTCCTGATTTTTCTTTCAGAAACGTTTTCCTCTGGTCAGATGCGCGGGATGCACATTCAAACCAGGTATCATTCTGGGCAGGCTATTTAGTTTTCAAGGTTCATGAAGAACCATTTATTAAGCCCTTCACTTGTAGAAACGTTTTAGGGGGCTTATACAACCAACTTTCAAAAAATTTTAAAAATTACGAAATCTCAATATTTCAGGATTTGAATCTTCCATTTCTTCTTTGATTTCCGTAATCATTTTTTTGAGGCACTTTGCAACTGCCTGCTGTGACATCTGTAACTCCTTGGCAATTTCCTTTTGCTGCCATCTCTCTACGTAATAAGCGATAAAAATAAATCTCTGCTTCTCATTCATATGAGATAAAATCTCCTGACACATTTCCTGAACAACCAGTTTGTCTAACAAATCAAGAGAGGAATCTTTCCGATCTTCTTCTTTGAAATAATCCGTATCATGCGAAAACAAATGGTGGCGCATATCCAGCTTTTCCTGATTTCTGGCAAGAAGATCCTCACCTTCTAAAATCAAACGGATATACCAGTTTTCATTTTCAAAAAAAGACGCATCTACCTGTTCACACTTATTTCCTTCATATAAATAACTGCCTGGTTCCGGTAATGGGAAAATGGAATAGCGTGTATCCACCTGATATAAAACCAGTCCATTTTTGTAAAGTGTGACGGATGTAGATTTATCTATGACTTCTTTCATAAGGATCTCTTCTTTTTGAATCTGTTTCAGGGTAAGTACGCGTCCTTCATAGTTTCCTGTTACCATTGTTCTTACTTCTTTTAATGTCAGCATATTGACCGCCTTTCTGCCTTTCGGCTCCGGGTGGTCCTCGCTATCTTTTCTTTACTTGCTCAACAGACTTAAAAAACTGCATCACAATAAGCCACGAACTCACCCGTTTTTTTTGAACGGGAGTCCGTAACTCCTTAAAACTTTTCTTTCTCTGATTTCTGACAAACAAAAAAAGTCCGACAAAACAAATACTTCAACAAGCTCCAAAACCAGAAAATACTTCTGATCTTGCAGTGTATCTGTAAATGTTTTGTCGGGCTCTTAGTGATTCCAGTCAGGTTCAGCTCCTTGACAAACTCTTGCTGTTCGGTGCAGTCTTGATGGTTCCAGCCAAATTCACCGCCTACCGCGAACAACTCATTCTATTCATTTTCTTTCCCTTGATTCTTCATCATCCGGGAATAGCTTCGCATTCTGGATTTTAATTGTTCATCACGGATGATAAGTGGACGAACTGATACCATATCATCCTTCACAAATATTTCCAATGTACTGCGACACTTCTTGCACTCCACTTCTGAATCGCTTTGTGCGCTCTTTTCAATAAATGCTCCACATACTGAGCAATGTACATGCCATTTAATAGCACCTGTTCCCATATAGGCTTCCTCCTTCAAGCAATAACAAATTTCTCTATTTATTACTCAAACGGACCAAAGGGAAATTAAAAATCCGCCTTATGAGCATCGTGCCATCCATTCCGTAAGTGCCAAAGCTGCACGAACAGCACGATTTCCATTTCTATCAGATCTGCTTTGATGATCTGTGCTTCCTTCTTTATCCTTCCATCGGCTACCACTCACCATTTCCAGTATAAAGAGCTCTGCTTCTCTTAAGTTAACAAGGTAATTCTATCTCTTCAAACACATCTCCGGTCAGATCACAAAGATCCTGTATCGGAATCTCTGTATCATCAATCCGTAAATATGACGATGAATCAAAGAATTTTACAGTTCCCATTATCGTATGGTATTGACCGATTAATGGATTCTTCTGTGACCTTACGAAATATGTTACTTGTATCTTCCGGTCACAAGTTAAGATATTCAATTTCATATCCAACTCATTTTGCTTTTCCTCCGATAGAACCTTTCTAGGTTCATAAAGAATCTCTTGTTGTCGAACGGTTTCATCCAGTCCCCGAAGTGCTGCAAAAGGCGCAAACTGTTTTGCCCTGCGTCCTATATCCATCGGATGCCTTCTGGAAACCGGTCTTGGTAAATATAAATACGGTTGATATACACTTGCCAGCACTTCTGATACCTCCTTCTCTATGCCCGGTGGCCACCAATCTGTTCATTGCGTTCTCTGTAAGTAGAACACTCTAGCAGATTAGAGCCCCGCATAATAGCGTTTTTTCCATAACGATGCTTCACATTTAATACCGCTTTCTGTAAATGTCGTTCCTTATCGGTCTGTTTTGGATCATCAAACAGGCTGTACTGCACAAAACTTTCAGGAGAAACTCTGTTCGCACACACCTCGATTCTTCGGATTCCGGTATATCTGTCTGCAATCCTGAGATATAAATTTTCCACTGAATCTATGATCTTTTTGGAACTGTTACTTCCTCTTTCGAGTTTTACGGTTCCTTTAGATGCCTCATGCTCATATCTGTGGTCATATGCAATCCATAAGGTAAGAGAACTTGTTACCAGTCCTTTTTCAAACAGATCCATGACCAGGTTATCTGTCATTTCCCTTACGATCACAAGTGCTTCTTCAAAAGAATAATTCCGCATCAGCACCTGACCATTCGATAAGCTGTGTTCCTCAGAATGATAATTCTTGATGTCACTCATTCGACAAGTCTCATACCCCCATGCATGATCGATCAACAGCTCTGCATCAATCCCAAACATCTTATACAGCCAGTCTTCGGATCTTAAAGAAGCCATTGCGATATCGCCCATCGTATAGATTCCGTAACCGGCCAGTTTCTTTTCAGTTCGGGATCCAATCCTCCAGAAGTCACTTAATGGTTTATGATCCCATAACTGCTCTCTGTAAGAGAATTCATCCAGAATTCCGATATGGTCATCCACATGTTTTGCTACGATATCCATTGCAATCTTTGCTAGATACAAATTTGTCCCTACTCCGGCTGTTGCTGTGATTCCTGTTTCATCCATAACTTCCTGCATAAGTTTTATTGCCATTTCTTTTGCTGTCAGCTGATAAAGATGCAGGTAATTTGTCACATCGATAAAACATTCATCGACACTATATACATGGATATCTTCTTTTGAAACATACCGCAGATAAATCCCATAGATTCTCGCTGAATAGTCAATATACAGTTGCATCCGTGGCATGGCAGTAATGTAATCCACTCCATCTGGAATCTCATGAATCCTACATCGATTCTTAATCCCAAGTGCTTTCATTGCCGGAGTGATTGCCAGACAAATGGTTGACTTTGATCTGGTAGGATCTGCAACTACAAGATTCGTCTTAAATGGATCAAGTCCACGTTCTACACATTCTACAGAAGCATAAAAAGATTTCAAATCTATACAAATAATAGAAGTTTGTTTCTGCATTGCTTCTGCCACCTCACTATAAAATTTCCATTGCTCTTGACGATGCTGGAATCCTGCGAATATATCCGCTTTTTTCCAACTGCTTGATTCTGGAAAAAGCAGATGACGCTGATTTCACTCCAATCAATTCCCCAAACTCCCAAACTGTTGGCGGATATCCATGCTCCTTCGTATAATTCAAAATACACCGATAGCTTTCTTCTTGTTTTCTGGTTAATGTCTGTTTCAACTCTATCCCTCCCATTATCCATGAAAATTACTATGCAAATGAACTATGTATGTACCAGCGTCTAAGTGGGATAAGACTTTATTCTGATACATGACAGCTCTCTGCATGCTTAGTATATATCTCCGTTTTGGAGATAGTCAAGCGACATCTTGGTCGTATTATCTCCGATATGGAGGTTTTTCTTGATTTTTGATTTTATTCGGTTTATAATACATATACAAAATTCAAAAAGAAATGAGGCGAACATATGCGTACTTTCGGAGAAGTATTAGCGGAAAACAGAAAGAAGAAAGGCTACTCCCAAGCGGATCTAGTGGACTTACTTGCTCAGGAAGGAATTGAAATTACTACGAAAGCAATCTCCAAATGGGAGAATCAGACAAGAGAGCCCTCATTGCACACAGTCCTGACCGTTTGCCAGATTTTAGATATTGAAGATATATATGAAGCATTTTTAGGTGAAAATCCATTTGATCATGTCATGGAAAATTTGAACGAAGATGGAAAAGCTAAGATTATTGAATTTGCCAATCTTCTGCGGGAATCTAGAAAATATCTTCCACATAGAGCCGATATTATTCCATTTGAAAACTACCAGCTAATCGCAAGAGAACCCGCTTCTGCCGGTACTGGAAATTATATTGAAGACAGTATAAAAGAAACCTACAATGTAGGTCATCTTGCACCTGAGAAGACTGATTTTGGAATTCGCATATCTGGTGACAGCATGGAACCGCTGTATCATTCGGGAGATGTTGCATGGATTCATAAACAAAACAGTATTTCCAACGGTGAAATCGGAATCTTCTGCCTCAATGGCAATACTTACATCAAAGAACTTCATGATGGTCCAGATGGCGTTTACCTGATTTCATTGAATAAAAAATATCATCCAATCCAGATTTTCGAATCCGATTCTCTTAAAATATTTGGGAAAGTAATCGGAAAATGCAAAGGGGCAGAAATCCCTGGTTTTCATTAAAGCTCGACAACAGGTTTCTATCCTGTTCTTTCTGAAAATAAAAAAGGAAGTGATGAAATGGCAATTAACAACACGCTTAAAGATATCCGGGAAGAACGTAATCTCATTCAGGCGGATCTTGCAAAAGCTGTCGGATCTTGCAGCGACACCATCGGGCGCATTGAACGAGGCGAGCGAAATGCCTCTCTCGAAATTGCAATCCGGCTGGCACATTATCTAAAAATGCCAGTAGAAGAAATTTTTCAAATCGAAGACTGAAACGCAAATCAGATCTTTGTTACATCAAGTTGAAAGAAGCGCAACATTAGTTGTTGTAAATTAAGTCCCTATTTACATTTGTGTGTCTGATGTATCAACAGTATAATGATACATTTCACGAATTGCGTATGCAATTAGAAAATCAAGTAGTCCAAATTCCATAAAATGAAATTTTAGGGCAAATTACAGACATTGGCTTGGCTGTAGTATTTTTAAACAGCGTGTGTTAGACTACTGTTATACAAATCGTTGTTTGTCTCACAGAAACCTTTTCACCAGTCAGCAGACGTTCCATTTTCTCAGTACCATAGTAGGTGCCATAAACAGTAATAGTATCTCCCTCTACAAACTTAGGTTCTTTGTTTTCTCTATCATCCAGTATCACAATCTCATTTTCAGTTCCGACTTCATAACATCTGTATCCCTCTGATGTCAGGAAACCACCGGGCATTACCTGTTGACTGTTTGCTTGAGCCTGTGCAACGAAAGCATCATAAGTTCCTTTTTGTTGTGCGTATAATTGCGCTGGTTGGGATTGTCAGAACATCTCTTTATATATCCCTGCTATATCCTACAAATGCCTGTTTTTCTGTACTTTTAAGATTTGTCTGGGCTGTGCAAATCTTTATATCTCTACGATATTTTTTACAGATTGGTACAAAATTGGTACATGATTGGTACAAAAATCAGAACCTCATATTCAGTAACAATGGTTTTGCATTCACCAGCATATGTAAGACTCTCAGCACGTATAGGCAAAAATGAATTCACAAAATTAACGCCCAATAAAAACAGGAAGAATGTGCTTAAATACCAATCACACTCTCCCTGTCTTTTCATAAACAATCAGATACCGTCTCTGTTTTATCTTTGTTTATTCTGCAAAAAGTTTTTTTGCATTTTCCTGAATATATGTTACCTCTTCTGCAGTCAGATCCATAAAATCGCTGTTATCCATAGAGCAATTAGAATCCTGTACATACATCATCTTAGTATCTTTCTGAGTAATAGAATAGAACCATACTTCCTTTGGTACATTGTAAACTTTACCCTGCTCCATTAATGTAAGTTCGATATCAAATTTTCCCTCTTTACGCTCTGCTGTAATAAGAATTGCTTTCCCCTCTGCCAGAATAAACTGTTCGTCTGTGGAATGATGGATCTCGAGATGTGCGATTCCTTCAATATCATTATCCGGTTTCCAATTCTTGATGCATACAAGCCATTTTTCATTTTTGTAAACGCAAAGAATACCTTCTCCATTATTTTCATACATATCTGGTTTCATTATATAAACCCCCTTTCATACATGTTTTTACAGTTCTGTCTTTCCTTCAATCGGAACTCCATAGCCAAAAGCACCTTCCATTGCACATACCTTTGCAGAAAAAGCAGCACCCTTATTCATTGCGGTTAACAGACGTTCTTTCATTTTCTCATCGCTTTCCTCAATAAGACTTCCATCCTTTGAAGTTTCCAGCAGAGAACTTAAGAAAGCGGAAAAATAACTGTCTCCAGCGCCCATGGTATCAATCGCATTTTCTGCATATATAGCTTTTGTATAATAGAAATTATCTTTATAAAGCACCCATGAGCCATCTTCTCCGATTGTACCAAGAACGATCTTAACTCCGGCTGCCTGTGCTTTTTTCATCTCTTCTTCCCGTTTCTCTGAACTCAGATGTGCGCAGGACATGATTGCCACCGTTACATACGGGCATATCTTTTCAAGATATTCATCTGTCCATCTTGTAGAAAAATCATAGGCAATCGGTACACCGTTTTTTTCTAATACGGAAAGTTCTTCTTCAATATAAGAATTCAGATTCGTGTAAATAAGCTGAAATCCTTTTATATATTCCATGTCTTCTTCTGTAAAATCAAAGGCATGTTCTTTGGCAATCCCACCCTTATTTGATCCGAGAAATACACGATCATTTCCTTTTAACGTGACAAGGGCAAAACCGTTTTCTCCTTCAAAATATCTGCAATGGCTATAGTCAATTTTCAACTCTTTCAATGTATCCTGTACACATTTCGCAACCTCATCGTTTCCAAATTTTCCAAGATATGCTGTTTTAGCACCATTCATTCCGGAAAATGCACAGGTATTTACGCACTGTCCACCTGGATACATTTTCCCCCTGGAAAGATATTTATCACATACGTTATCGCCTATTGCGATGATTTTGAAATCCTTCATCTGTACCACACCCCGGCTTTCTCTGATTAGTACTCTACTTTCCACATATAGCGACGAGTTGGAAGCGGATGCTCACGTTTCTCAGCCAGCTCATGATTGTAGATCGGGTACACGTTGTTGAACAGAGAATGATTGAAATAATCCACTACAGATGCATCAATAGTAGATAATCCAAGCTCTTTTGCATCCAGAACTTCAATACGTTTTCCATATTTGTTCAGGAATTTTAATGCTCTCTCATCAAGTTCTCTTGTAGTTCCCTCGGAAATCTGAATCATAAATGCGCGGTTTGCATCTGTGATTTCAAATGGTCCATGGAAGAATTCACCTGTGTGAATGCTGCTAGAATCCAGCCACTGCATCTCCATAAAAATACAGATACTTTCCATATATGCTGCGCCATAACCTGCACCACTTCCCATTGTATAAATGACAGTATCATCTTTATACTCTTCAGCAAATGCCAGTGCTCTCTCTTTTACGTGCTTTCTTGCATTTTTAATAATATTGCTGATCATTCCAACGCCTGCATAGAACTTATCATAATTCTCATATCCTGCAGTCTGCTGTAAAGTTTCTACTGCAACAAGAAGTGCACACATTGTTTTCTCACCTGCATAATCAATATTTCCTTCCAGATGATCCGGGCTTGCATCAAACTCATACTGAACAATATAGTCACCAAATTCTACGATCTCAGACTCTGCCAGCCATGTAAGAATGATAACGGAAGCTCCCATCTCTTTGCCAAGCTTTGCAGCTGCAATTGTTTCCGGTGTGTTTCCTTTATGACAGGAAAGGCAGATGATAGAATTCTCACCAAAATCCTTCGGTGTGCAATGTACAAACTCGTTACTGCTGATCAGTGCACATTTAATATCTGCACTTTCTGTCTCCATGAATGTTTTTGCAGGATAAAGTGCTCCGAGAGAACCGCCGCAGCCTACAAAATATAAGGATTTTACTCCTCCTTTTTCTTTTTTGTCCTCAATAATCTCTGCAATAATGTTTTTAATATCTGTACTTCTGTATCCCATGTTTGTTCTCCTTTTCTTTTTAATCTTGACTTTTTAGTTTCTATAATAAAGTGGATAGATATCCACCATATTAACTTAATTCTGTTGTGTTACTCCTAAGCCATTCTGTAATGTCATCAATTACCTTATCCGGATCACAGTAATAACGACGGTCACATATTTCAAACGAAATTGTCCCCTCATATCCTCTGCGCTTCAGATCTTCATAATGCTTTTTCATTGGAAAATCTCCGTCTCCGGGAACTGTGTGTCCCCGATCGTTAAAATGCACATGAACAAGCTGAGTACCTAAATTATCCATATAGTCATCTATGCTTTCTTCGGCATAGGTCATCTGATCCAGATCTACCATACCATGTATATGAGATGAGCCTGTCTCTTCTATCATTCGTTTCAGATCTGAACTTTTTATCAGCACATTCGTTGTTGTTACCTTCAACTCCTCCAGCATCAGCTCCACATTCTTTTTCTCACAATAAGCACCCAACTGCTGCAGAGAATCCCTGCAATACTTCCATGCCTCTTCCGGTGACTGATCGAAATATCCAAATCCGGTACTGATCTGAACTTTATGGCAGCCAAGAAATTCCGCCGTATCAATAGCTCGCTGATAATAACGAATACTGGACTCACGTGTTCCTCTGTCCTGTGTGCAGAAATTAACCGGGTATGTACAATTCTCCGGCGTCATTGCCATAACACTTAGGTCTCTTCTCCTGATCTCCTTTTCCAATTCAAGTAATGAAAAAAGAGAATAATCAAATATATTAAATTGTGGTGCACTACAATACAGATCAATACTGTTAAATACCGACTGTTCTACCTTGTCCAAAAATTTCTTCAGAGGATATCTCAAATAATGATAATTCATTGGTGCAAATTTCATTTCTTCCTCCTGTATTCTCCATAATGATTCTAAAATGCTTCTCTTATATTTGGATAGTCGGATCATAAAAATTTCCGACTATCCAATCAATAAAATCAGAAAATTACTGCTCCAAGTGCAATTGCTGCTACTACAGAAACTACCGTACAAACAAGACCCGGAAGCATGTAGCTGTGATTCAGGACAAATTTACCGATTTTTGTAGTACCTGCTGAATCAAAAGCAATAGCTGCTACACACTGGCCAGAAGCAGGAATAAAATAGTTGGATGAGCATGCAATCCAGCCAGCTACAATAATGTTCACCGGAAGACCAAGCGCAATTCCGATCGGAACCATGATCATAGTAGTGGATGACTGACTGGTTGTAATAGCTCCTACAATAAACACTGCAACGATATAGATCCATGGATACTGATTTGTCAACGCAGACATATTATCTGTAATAAAGGAAGACTGATCCGCGATGAATGTATTTACCAGCCAGCAAAGACCAAATGCCAGAACTACTGCAAACATACCTGTACGAAATACTGGCTGTTCCAGAAGCTTGTTACTGTCTGTTTTTGTAAGAAGAACCATAAGTGCTGCTGCAACCAGCATGAATATCTCAATAACAGATGTCAGCGGAAGGCTTGTTTCATCTGCGAATACTGGAACAAGTGATTTCACTGCACCAAGTAATACAATCCCAACCATTGCAATAAGAAAGATTGCTACGGAAATCTTTGCCTCTTTTGTTGCCTGGAATTTTGTATCTTTTTTGTTTCCTTCTAATGCTTTTTTTGCAAAATCTTCAATCTCACCAGCCGCAACTCTTCTCTGAAACTCCGGATCGTCCTTCAGTTCTTTACCTTTTTTCAGAACAGAAAGCGCTGCTGCAACTGTACCGATCAGAGTTGCCGGAACACATACCAAAAGTAATGTAAAAATATTTACAGATGTATACTGTGATTCTGCAAGAAATGCCAGTACACTGACAGTTGCTGCAGAAATCGGGCACGCTGTGATTGCCTGCTGTGATGAAATAATAGATGCGGAAATCGGTCTTTCCGGACGAACTCCTGTTTCAATGGAAATTTCATTGATAACCGGAAGAAGGCTGTAAATAATATGTCCTGTTCCACACATAAAAGTAAAAATATAAGCAACGATCGGTGCCAGAACAGTTACCATTTTCGGATTTTTACGAAGAATTTTCTCCGCAATCTTTACAAGATAATCAAGTCCGCCGCAGGCCTGCATCATTCCAGCTGCACAGATTACCGCGATCATGATTAAAATTACAGTTACAGGTGGATCTGATGGTTTTACATGAAGCCCAAATGTCATGATCAACATTCCAATTCCACCGGCAAATGCCAAAAACGGTCCACTAAGGCGAACGCCTACAAAAATAATCGCCAGGACGATCAAAAGTTCTATCCAAAACATAAACTCTTCCTCCCAATTTTCATTTGTTTTGATAGTACCTAAAGATCATGCGCATGTCTTTATTAGTAATAGGTACAATGTAATTTCATATCTCGCATTTGATATGTGTTACTTTGTATCTAATACAATAGTATATCTACGCAACTTCTTTGTCAATACAATTTGTTTTTTTCGCTAAATTTGCCAATTTTCTCTATTGTTTTTTGTTGTATCTGCACAATAAAAGTACATTATAATATATATTCTATTTCGAAATATATCTTTTTAGCACTTATAAATGCACCCATAGATGCATTTATCAATATCATCCAACTCATTCTCTGTATTATATTGTTATATTGGAATCATAAAAGTTTGTATTTTATTTTTCAATATTTTTTTCTTTTTTTGCTTAAAAAGAACAAATCTGCATATACAAACAGTTTTAAATGTATTATCATATATATATACAAAAAAGTATTTAACTATAAAATCAGATTACAATATCTGTTTTTTATTTATCGGAAAGGAGTTTTCATTAAATGGAACTTGATAATGCCATAGCCACACCACTTTATAAACAGCTTGAAAAACTGATTCTGGACAAGATCACCAATGGAACACTTACTCCCGGCAGTAAACTCCCGACAGAAAATGAACTAAGCGAACAATACCATGTCAGCCGTGTTACTGTAAGAAAAGCCCTTGCCGCACTGGACAGCCAGGGATACCTGGAGAAAAAATCAGGAAAAGGAACATTTATCGCAGAAAAGAAAATGCAGCGTTCTCTTTCTCCTGCTGTTGTAAGCTTTTCTCAAATGTGCCAACGCATGAACCAAAAACCCGGATCAAAAACCATAAAAATTGCCATTGAAGATCCAACTCCTCATGAAGCAGAATTAATGGGACTTGATGAAACCGAAAAAATTTTAGTAATAGAACGTATTCGCTATGCAGATGATAAACCTATGCTTCTGGAGATTAATAAATTCCCCGAATCCTTCAGTTTTCTGTTCAGTGAAAATCTGAATAATACATCTTTATACGAGCTTTTGAAAAATCAGCATAACATCGTCTTTGATCATTCCTCCAAGACCATCGACATTACCTTTGCATCTTCAAGAGATGCCAAAATACTGGGAATCACAAAGGGGTATCCTCTTCTTCGGATTGACAGCATTATACATGACTCAACTTCTTCCTATACACAGCTTTGTCTGCAACTGTGTATAGGAGATAAATACAAGTTGATCGTGTAAGCACAAACATGATCAACAGCAAAGAAATCCCCGGAGTCTTCACAATTGAAAACCCCGGGGATTTCTTTTAAACAGCTACTCATTCTCACTGTATCTTTTTCCATTTTTCTTCAAAAAGAGCATAATCCTTCCACAAGGTATCTGCTCCTGTGGTATCTTGCTGCACTTCTGCTCCTTTATATCCTATCACATAAGCTCCTGCTGCTTTTCCTGCCCGGATTCCAGAAGGAGAATCCTCTATGATCACCGTTTCTTCCGGCATAACTTCCAGATACTCCATTGCTTTCCTGTACCCCTCCGGGCTGGGTTTTTTCTTTGTTACCATATCACCGCAGATTAGAACCTCCGGAAAACTCATAAGCTTCATCCGATTTAACGCCGTTACAATAAGTCTGGTATTGGTAGATGATACAATGCCAATTTTATACCCTGACGTTTTCAGCCAGATGAGAAATTCTACCAGTCCTTCCATAGGCTTCAGATCCTGGCTGTTCTCATATACATTACCAAGCGCCCTTCTTTCTTCCAGAAATTTCTCCGCTGTTTTACAGATTCCATTTTTTTCAAGCAATTTTCTTGTTGGTTCTTTTCCATCTGTTCCTATATATGAAATTTTTTCTTCCATACTTAAAACCACACCATACTTAAAAAACAGTTTCTCAATATAAGCAAGTGTCTTCATTTCCGTATCTGCGATCACACCATCGAAATCAAATAATACTGCCTTTTTCATTTTTACCTCTTTTTATGATTGTTTATATATCATTATTAATACATAATAATACATTCATTATTATGCGTCAATTATTTTTCCTATACTATCTTATATTTTCTATAAATGTTCTCTACTGTATACATCACTTTATGTTTCATATACCAAGTCGATCAAGCACCTGCTCTGCCTGCTGATAACGCAGATACTGTCGGTGCAATTTTCTAAGCTGCTCCGGTACTTCCTTCATACTTGTGATTGGTTTATAATTTTTATCCATGATGCTTTCCTCCAAAATTAGATTCACTGTTTTATAGAAGTTGACTACCGGGATATATTTTTTAGTACGAAAAAAAGCACTTCTCAGATTAACTCTAAGAAGTGCTCTTGTTGTCAACTATGGCCTGACATCATGGTTTTAGAGATTTTATATTTAATTTTAGTACAGCTTTGCACCTGCCGGGATTCTGTCATTTACCATCAGAAGGTTCAGTCCTTCGTGACCATCTTCCTCGTGTACTGCTGAGATCAGCATACCTTCAGAATCAATTCCAATCATCTTTCTCGGTGGCAGGTTCACGATAGCGATTGCTGTCTTACCAACCAGTTTTTCCGGCTCGTAATACTCGTGAATACCGCTTAAAATCACGCGATCCTTGCGTTCTCCGTCATCCAGCGTGAACTTCAGAAGTTTCTTTGACTTCGGAACTGCTTCACACTCAAGAATCTTAACTGCACGGAAATCAGATTTTGCAAATGTATCGAAATCAACCATCTCTTCAAAGATTGGCTCGATCTTCACGTTGGAGAAATCAACCTTCTCAGCAACCTTTTCTGCAGCTGCAGGAGCTGCTTCGGAAGTCTTGGAAGCAAAGGATTAATTATATCTGGAATTTCTATAGGTAGTGGAAAATACACCCTTAACGGAACTCGGAACAAAAATGCTTCCAATTGTTAATTCACTTGCTGACTTTGGTAACTACTATAAATCAATTATTGAACAGAATTAAGGACGTTAGTATTTGAAAAGCTCGAACAATTCCAGTTTGTCAATTACAAGTGACATTGAAAGAGTCAGCCCATTCAAGGTGCTGGCTCTTTCAAAAATTCCATTCTAATAAATTGCATGATAACTTAGAGTAAAAATGAATACCTATTAGCCGGAAATGAATAGAAAATGAATAAAAGTGTGGTGTTTCGTATAATTATGAGTTAGTATGCATCAGACACACTTTTGTAAAAAGGGAGTAAATTAATAACGCCGGTCTGGATTTTCAAGATTCCACACCGGCGTTATTGGTTCTATTTATATCTACATTCAGCAACTTTCTCGTCATAGCAAATACTCTCCATCAAATACCGATTGTACCTCTAATCATTTTCTTCATTCAATCACAACATCGTACTATTCTTCCATCAGTTCTTCGTATCAAGTATTACAAGAAATAATGAGACCAATCCTTACTTTTCCATTCAATAGCGTCTTTTTACTTAAATTATCACAGATTCTCTCTAAATAGCTGCGTTCCTTTTTGGGGAAACAGCTATTTGTAGTTAAAAGCAGTAATTTTCTAATAAAAATAAAAAAGTTGAGTCAAATGGTTGTATAAGCCTCCTAAAACGTTTCTACATATGTAGACAATAACAAATCAGAAAGTGAGGTAAATCATATGAGTCAGAAAAGATGTTACACAGTAAAGGAAATCCAAGAAATATTAGGAATCAGTCGTCCAGCCGTTTATGCATTACTCAAAAGAAAGGAATTTCATTGGATCCAGTTAGAAGGAAGTCGATATCGCATTTCCAAAAAGAGTTTTGATCTATGGTTGGATGGACAATCTGAGACGGATAGTTTTTGACATCCTACCCATTTTTACTTAAGACAGGTATATTACTGATGAGGTGACGAAAATGAATGTAAATGATCAAGAAGAACTTGTTCAGGCTCTGATTAATGATATTAACCGTAGCAGCCCATACAAAAAGAAGCCTGCCGGAAAGAAAAAATGGATGACAGTTCCCGAAATGGGAAACTTATTAGGGCTTAAGAAGACAGACCGCTATTGGCTGTTACATAAAGATTTATTTCTGCATGAAGAATATTACGGAAAAATACGGATTAATATTGATAGTTTTGAAAAGTGGTATGCCAACCAGATAAAATATCATAAAGTCACGGGAGAAGAACCCGGACTAGAGCTGAAGAATAAAACATATTCTGTTAAAGACATTTCAAAGCTATTGGGTATTTGTGAAAGCTGTGTATATGATTTAATGAAAAAGGATGTTTTTGAAGTTATTATCGTAGATTACTGGAAACGAATTCCTAAGAAATCCTTTTGGAGCTGGTATGAAGGACAATCTCATTACAGAACCCAGCAAGATAAAGAAAAAGATGCCAAAATTGAAGCGGAATCCATAACAATGCCTGAGATGGCAAGATTACTCGGAATAAAAAGAAAGAATGTCTATTCCTTGCTAAGAAATAAGCAATATTGTTCCTTTTTCGAAATTGTAGTAATTGGAGATAAAAAAAGGATAACCAAAGAAAGTTTTCAACGATTCCTGAAAGCTCAGAGCACATATCAATTGAGCCCGATTACCGAATATAAAGAAGTAAAACAAGAAAAGAATCCGACGCTTTCTGATTATCGTACTTCAAAATTATTAACTACTAATAATCGTGCGGTGAATGGAAACCTGAAGTATTTAACGATGGATGAAGCTGCTCTATTAGCTAAGATCAGCCGTGGCATGATATCAAAATGGATGTCAGAAAAAAAGTTTTCATTTATCAAGATAGGCAGTCGAGTTCGTATTGATCGCAAGGAATTTGAAGAATGGTTAAAAATCCGAGAAATGGAAGGAAGGGCTAAATAATATGGCGTCTATAAGAAAGAGAAATGATAAATACAGTGTAATTTACTCCTATATCGATGAAAATGGAAAAAGGAAACAGAAATGGGAAACTTATCCAACCCGTGCTGAAGCATTGAGACGTAAAAAGGAAATTGAATTCAAACAGAATCTTGGAAACTTTGTTGTTCGTAACTGCAAGACTGTCGAAGAACTGATTGGTGAATATATTACTTTATATGGAAAAGAAAACTGGACCTACTCGACTTATGAGGGAAATATGGGTGTAATCAACAATTATATACTTCCAATTATTGGTAATGTAAAACTTGAAGATATTAATACAAGATTTATTGAACAGTATTATAAAAAACTTCTAATAACCCCATCTGTCATAAATTCGGCAACTGGAAAGAAAAAGCATGAATATGTATCGCCAAGTACAATAAAAGACATTCACAAAATACTCCGAAGCTGTTTCAAACAAGCAATGAAATGGGAATTAATAGAAAAAAATCCTTGTACGCTTGCTTCTGTACCAAAACACAAAACTCAACACCGTGAAATATGGAATGCAGAAACTCTTTTTTATGCAATAGATGTATGTGAAGATGAACGGTTGAAGCTTGCTATAAATTTGGCCTTTTCCTGTACTTTACGTATGGGGGAACTGCTTGGTTTAACCTGGGATTGTGTAGATATTTCCCCCGAAGCAATCGAGGAAAACAGATCCTATATATTTGTAAATAAAGAAGTACAACGAATCAAGAAAATTTCTTTGGATACCTTGGATGCAAAAGACATTCTATATGTTTTTCCTTCAAGTCATACAAAGAATACTACTCTTCTTGTTCTGAAAATACCAAAAACAGAAAGTAGTGTACGTAAAGTTTTTCTACCAAGAAGTGTTGCCGAAATGCTGCAAAAATGGAAATTGAAACAACTTAATACAAAAGCAATCCTTGGAGAGGAATATAATGATTACAACTTAGTGATGACAAGTGAATTTGGCTCTCCATTAGAAGCCGGAACAATTCGAGTATCTTTCAATAAGCTGATTGAAGAACATCATCTCCCCAAAGTTGTATTTCACAGTTTGCGTCATAGCAGTGTCACATATAAGTTAAAGCTCAATAAAGGTGATATAAAAGCTGTGCAGGGCGATTCTGGTCATTCCCAGACAGATATGGTTACAAATGTGTATTCCCATATTATTGATGAAGACAGAAAAAAGAACGCTGAATTATTTGAAGATGCATTTTACAAGAAAAATAATCTTGAGCCAAATATGGTTTCTGAAGAAGTCGATATGGAATTATTGATGAAAGCTCTGGCGAATCCGGAAATGCGGGCGTTGCTTAATTCGCTGGCTAAGACAATGAAGTAATGAAAAGTAGTGAGTCTATCTCCATCATGCCTATAGAAATTATTCAATAAAAGCGAGCAAAACATCAATACAATTGTATTGAATCAGCAATGAAATGGCATTATAATGAAGAAAAAAGGAGGTTTCTAAAATGGCAAGTACAATTCAGATCAGGGTAGACGATGACTTAAAAAATAAATCAGATCAGCTTTTTAAAGATCTTGGAACTGATACGACATCAGCAATAAGGATGTTTTTAACGCAGGCGGTTGCATATAATGGATTTCCATTTGAAATAAAACGAACTGTGCATAATCCTTATACATCTATGACAGAAGAAGAGATGCTTCAAAGACTGGAACAATCCAGAGAATCTTCAAAAAAGGGAAATTACCGAAATGCAGATAATGTGATTTCAGATATGAGAGGAAAATATGGATTATAAAGTAGTTGTAACAGCTGAAGCAGAAGAAGACTTGAACCAGTTTATACAGTATCTGCTTTTTGCCAAGAAAAATAAGCAGGCAGCCAAAAATGTGCTTGATGATTTTGAGGATACTATTAAAAAGTTGAAGTATGTAGCGAGTAGTTTGAATGTATGCGACAATCCACGTTTACAGAGCCTTGGATATCGTCGAATAAATTTTCAACAGCACAGATACTTTATGTTGTACAGAATAGAAAATGATGTTGTATATGTGGATGATATTTTCCATGAATTACAAGATTATGAAAACCGAATGATATAAATTGAATATTGGCAGTAAAAAGAGTATTTACCGTAAAACCGTAAATGCTCTTTTTTGGCACCTATTTGGAAAGAATAAATAATATAGCGTCTATAAGGAAGCGTTGGTTTTAATGGAAATGCATTATTGGAAAATCCTCTAATTTCAAAAATAAAAAGTAGTCGAAATTTCCATAGACAAATACACGCTCACGTTGTATATTATAAATATAAATCTAGTCAATTAAATATAGATATCATTTCCACCTCTAAGGGAATGGTAGTCATAGGATTGATGTAGTTAGTATCATTACATACTTCCCCAAATATTAGCTGTAGCTAAAAAGTTGCTAACAAGCTGTACTTATCTAAGGTTTATAGCTGATTACAGTAATTGACTGGATAAAAATTGGAAAGCCGTTTTTCATAAGAAAAATCAGGCTTTATTATACAGAACATACCAAAAATTGACAGCACCATGTATAACTCCTAAGGATCAAGTGCAGGTTCGATTCCTGCAGGGAACGTTTTCAAAACGAGGACAGCAACTTTCTTTATTCAGCCACTGTCCTCGTTTTATTTTTCTATTTCTCTTTTCTTCTTACAAAAACAACTACACCTGTCACCGCAATACAAACAACGCAAAAAATCACATACGATTTTGAATATTTAAAAATTCACATATCCCTGCAGCCAGATCTCACCTTTAAATCGTCTTCCAATCTCTGGCTCTCCCAGAACCTCTTTCTTCGGAACACAAACATCGAACTCCAGTTCATTGACATCCAGTTTCATCTGATAAAGCCGTTCTCCGGTCAATGTATTCTCCCTCTCTCTGATCGCCAGAATCTCTCCCATAATTGAATACAGATCACATTCCACCCCATAAGGCATAAAGTAACTGTCCACAATGGAATATACATCCTCTGTGGCCAATCTACGAGAAACTTTTGAGTAGATATCCATATCTTCCAGAGTCAACGTTTCAATTGCTCCCTGATCTCCATTACGGGCAGCACTCAAAAGTTGCTTTCGTGTTTTTGCTTCCTCTCTTGCGAAACGCATCTGTGTCTCGCTTTTTCTTACAGGCAGCAGGATTCTCCCGGACAGAGCAAGACCGGAAAAAGTGACACCGTTTGGAGCTCCTGTCATCGTACCCAGCTGACGCTCTTTCATATATTCTACGCCATTTTGCATTGTAAAAATCAGACTGATCCCCACTTTTGCATCTTCACAGATTCCTACGTACTGTTCGCGCTCGATTCGTTTTTCAATGGAAACATCTGCATATGTTGTAACACCACTTCCCTGAAAATACGGGAAATAGTATTCCATATCAAACTGGTCATGATCATCCAGTTCTCCACACAATGTAATCCCCACATCCTGACCGTATTCCTTTTGAAATTCACAGTAGTCTGCTTCTTCATTATAGGAAACGGTCATCTGATGGGTAAAGGTTTCTCTTGTCTGCTCCAATATTTCTTTTAGCTCTGCTTTTTTCTTGATGGGACCAAACCCAATTGCTTTCAAATACTGATGCATATTACTCCTTATTTTTTCGGTTCGATCACTGCATTTCCACCCATATATGGACGTAACGCTTCCGGAATCTTCACAGATCCATCTGCCTGCAGATTGTTCTCCAGGAACGCGATCAGCATTCTTGGTGGTGCAACAACTGTATTATTCAGTGTATGTGCAAAATATTTTCCGTCTGCACCTTTTACACGAATACCAAGTCTTCTGGCCTGTGCATCTCCCAGATTTGAGCAGCTTCCTACTTCAAAGTATTTCTGCTGTCTTGGAGACCATGCCTCCACATCCACAGACTTCACTTTCAGATCCGCAAGATCTCCGGAACAGCATTCCAGTGTGCGAACCGGAATGTCCATAGAACGGAATAAATCCACTGTGTTCTTCCACAATTTTTCATACCAGTCCATGCTCTCTTCCGGTTTACATACAACGATCATTTCCTGTTTTTCGAACTGGTGAATACGATATACACCACGTTCCTCAATTCCGTGTGCCCCTTTTTCTTTTCTGAAGCATGGAGAATAACTTGTCAGTGTCTGTGGCAGCTGCTCTTCCGGAAGAAGTGTATCGATAAATTTACCGATCATAGAGTGCTCACTTGTTCCGATCAGATAGAGATCTTCTCCTTCAATCTTATACATCATTGCATCCATTTCTGCAAAGCTCATAACACCTGTCACAACATTGCTACGGATCATAAACGGAGGAATACAGTAAGTAAATCCTCTGTTGATCATGAAATCTCTTGCATAGGAAATAACTGCAGAATGCAATCTCGCAATATCTCCCATCAGATAATAAAATCCGTTTCCTGCCACTTTTCTTGCACTATCCAGATCGATTCCATTGAATCTTTCCATAATTTCTGTGTGATATGGAACTTCAAAATCAGGAATAACCGGCTCACCAAAGCGCTCCAGTTCCACATTTTCACTGTCATCTTTTCCAATCGGAACAGATGGATCAATGATATTTGGAATTGTCATCATGATTTTTTTAATTTTTTCTTCTACTTCTTTTTCTTCTGCAGAAAGTGCTTCCATCTTATCTGCACTCTCTGTTACTTTTCTTTTCAGCTCTTCTGCCTCTTCTTTTTTGCCCTGAGCCATCATTGCACCAATCTGTTTTGATGTTTTGTTTTTCTCAGCTCTAAGTGCTTCTACTTCACCTTTAATTTCACGATTTTTCTGATCCAGTTCCAATACCTCATCTACCAGTGGTAACTTAGAATCCTGAAATTTGTTTTTAATATTCTGTTTTACAACTTCCGGATTTGATCTTACAAATTTGATATCTAACATAATTTTCCTCCTCATACAGTGTATATCACTGCTTCATTGCTTTTTTCAAAGACTCTCTTTCTTCTTCTCCGAGTTCCATATAGCTTTCGCCTTTTATAATTTCCTTTATATAGGTATAACACCCTTCTCGGCTGTGCATCGCATTAAACACCCAGCCATTATTATTTTCATCTAACATCGTCAGAACAAAACTGAGATTTCCTCCCATTTCCTGAAATGCATCATAACGTACAATTCCTATTTTCTGATAATGTGTTTTCATTCTTTTGTAAATTGTATCAATATCTCTTGTATTCTGTTTTACTGCGCGTTCCAGTTTTTCTACTGTTTTAAACTGCTCCAGAAATCCTTTTTCCAGAGATTTACCATCTTTTCCGCGCATAAAAATCTGATATTTTGCCTGCATACGCTTATGTTTCATTTGCAGATTGATCACAATCCCAATGAAAACCACCTGCATGATCAACAAAACAATTACCAGATACAGTAATACTTCTGTTGCCATTCTCATGTCTCCTTCTTATATCTGCGGGACACCTCTTAGCTTTGAATGGACATGATCAAGTCGAATATTCGCTCCAATTCTTCCTCTGAATAATATTCGATTTCAATTTTCCCCTTACCATTCGATTTTGGATTTACATTTACCTTTGTCCCCATGATTCCCTTCATTTTTTCTTCCAGGTTTTCATAGATAAATGTATGCTCAATTTTTTCTTTTTTTGCAGTCTTCTTGGGATTTTTCAATATTTTAATCAGCTTCTCAGTCTCCCTCACACTGAGCTTCTCATCAAATATTTTATTTGCAATTGTGTACTGTTGTTCTTCGTCTTCCAATGCAAGTAACGCTCTGGCATGTCCGGTTGAGATCATATCATCAATCACCATCTGCTGAACCTTACTGTTAAGTTTTAAAAGACGCATTGAGTTTGTCACTGCCGTTCTGCTCTTCGATACACGTTCTGCAATCTCATCCTGTTTTAGATGAAACTCTTTCAATAATCGCTTGTATGCAATTGCTTCTTCAATTGGATTCAGATTTTCTCTCTGAATATTTTCAATCAAAGAAATCTCCACAACTTCCTGCTCCGTATATTCACGAACCAGTACCGGTACTTCTTTTAATCCGGCAAGCTTTGCCGCTCTCCATCTTCTTTCTCCTGCAATGATTTCATAATAATCATTTTTCTTTTGTACTAAAAGTGGCTGAAGTACGCCAAACTGTTTGATAGAATCCGCCAGCTCAAGAAGGGCATCTTCATCAAAATCTTTTCTCGGCTGTTCACTATTTGGTTCTACCTGAGTAATCTTTACTATAGTCTCCCCTGATTTTTCCATTTTTACTTTTTCTTTTTGAGTTTTATTAGCCTGTTTTTCTGTTGTCTTCACTGTCTTGTTTGGAATCAGACTGTCTAACCCCTTTCCAAGTCCATTTCTTTTCACTGCCATTTTATTCTTCTCCTTTATTGATCACTTCTTCAGCCAATAACAAATAACTTTCTGCTCCTGAAGATTTTGGGTCATATAAATTTATTGGCATACCATAACTTGGCGCCTCTGCCAGCCGGACATTTCTTGGAATAATCGTTTTGTAGATGTTTTGATTTAAATTGTCTTTTACATTTTCTACAACCTGGAGTGAGAGGTTCGTTCTGGCATCATACATTGTGAACACAACGCCTTCTATTTCTAATTTTGGATTTAATCTCTCCTGAACAAGCTCTATTGTGTGGATCAACTGGCTTAATCCTTCCAATGCATAATACTCACACTGAATCGGGACAAGTACTGAATTTGCTGTGGTCATTGCATTGATCGTTAGCATACTCAATGCCGGTGGACAATCTATGATAATATAATCATATCTGTCCTTCACTTTTTCAACTTCATTTTTAATAATGTATTCTTTATTATCAACACCAATCAATTCAATTTCTGCTGCCGACAAATTAACATTAGACGGAAGTACATCCAGGTTTTCATAGACTTCTTTGCAAATACATTCTTCAATCCCAATATTCCCAATAATTAAATCATATACTGTATTTTCAACTTCATCTTTATTTACACTCAGTCCACTTGTCATATTTCCCTGTGGATCCATATCAAGTGCCAGAACTTTTTGTCCAAGACTTGCAAGTGAAGCTGATAAATTGATAGCTGTTGTAGTTTTACCTACTCCACCTTTTTGATTTGCAATCGCTATAATTCTTCCCATATTCGTACTCCTTTCATTGAACACGTTCTTATTATATCACCTTTTACTTTTATTATCTATACAATGTTTCACGTGAAACATTGTGATTTTTATGAAATGTTACTGTTTACACTAGATATTTCGTATTCAATACTTTCTCTCTACTTTTTAAAATGTTTCACGTGAAACATTTTTGACTATAATTCTTATAATCATTTTGTGATTCAGCATACATCTACCGTTCCATTTATTTTTGTGCCAAGTTTGTCCAAATAGTTGTTTCCGGCACAATTTCTTCTTCATTTCCCGCATAGACCTAATTCAGCTTTTCCTCTCCTCTATTAAATTTAAACTATTTCTCATTGTATCATAAAAACTACTTTTCAGATAGATTTTTCATTAATCCAAAATGTTTCACGTGAAACATTGGCTGTTTACTGTTTGTCTCACAGAATTTTTCAAATTTTCTTTATTTGACACCTCTCCTGTAGTATAATAAGAAAGTATAAATGGAATTATAAAGGAGGGTATCATTTTGAACTGGAAGAAAAATTTGAAAACTTGTACGATCCTGACAGGATTAACCGTTGCTTCTATGCATATCGTTAATCGTTTCGTTTACTATATGTCTACAATAGATGAAATGCTGTCTGACAAAAATGCAGAATATTATGACTGGCGTTTTGGACGCATTTGCTACCACAAAACAGGAAGTGGATCTCCTCTTCTCTTGATCCATGATCTAAACGTCTGCAGTTCTTCCTATGAATGGAACCAGATTGTAGATCAATTATCTAAAACAAATACTGTATACACAATTGATTTATTAGGCTGTGGACGCTCGGACAAACCCTATTTGACCTATACAAATTATCTTTATGTCCAGTTAATCACTGATTTTATTAAACATATCATTGGTGAAAAAACTGATATTATCGCAATGGGGGAATCCGGTTCTTTTGTCTTAATGGCATGTGCTAATGATCACTCAATTATTGACAAAGTTCTTTTAATTAATCCTGGTGATTTGATTGAACTTTCAAAAATACCGACAAAGCGTACAAAATTAAAACAGCATTGTATTAACATGCCTGTTGTAGGAACATTTCTTTACAATTTACGCTTTAATAAACGAACCATCGAAAAAGATTTATACTTAAATGGATACTATGATTTCAAGAAAATTGATACAAATACAGTAAAGACCTTTTTTGAAGCTGCACATACAGACAATACTGCCGGAAAATATCTGTATTCCAGCATCAAATCTCGCTTTACAAATGCAAATGTGATGTATTCTTTAAATCGAATTAACAACAGCGTGTTTATTATTGTAGGGAATGCAAATCCAGAATATGCACTAATTGCAAACCAATATCAAAATTATATGCCTTCTATTGAAATTCAAGAAATTGATCATACCAAACGGTTTCCACATCTGGAAGACCCTGAAACGTTTTTAGAACAGGTTGAAATTTTATTTGATATCAACAACGGAGAAGAGTTATCCACAAAATAATGTGGATAACTCTTCTTTTTTGGTGGATAAACTGTGAATAACGTAAAAAAAAGATGTAAACTTTTAAATTGTTGTACAATTAAAATACTTTACATCCTTTTTGTTTACTTCTTGATTTTTAAAGAATAATTTTTTTATTTCTCTCTTGTTTTATGACAGTGGTTCTTTTGCTGGAAGTCCTGCTTTTCTCGGGTATTTTTTTCGTGTCTCAGAAATCTTTTTTATTTTCACAAAAGAACGTCCAATCTCGGTATCCGGCAGCTGAAACTTTACTGTTTTCTCAATTTTTCCACCAAGAAGAGACACTGCTTTTTCCGATTGTTTCAATTCGTCTTCAACAGTTCCTGATTTATAGGATACGAACATCCCGCCTACTCGTATATATGGAATGCAGTATTCACTCAAGGTTGACAGATTTGCCACTGCACGGGACACACACAGGTCAAATTGTTCTCTGTATGCTGTCTGCTTTGCAAAATCTTCTGCTCTTCCATGAAGCGTTTCCACATCTTCGAGCCCTAATTTTTCTACTACGGCATCTAAAAAATTAATTCTTTTTTTCAGAGAATCCAACAATACGACTTTCAGATGAGGAAAGGCAATCTTTAACGGCAGTCCCGGAAATCCCGCGCCGGTTCCGATGTCAATCACAGAATTTACCTGATTCATATCCACTGTTTTTACAATTGCAAGGCTGTCCACAAAATGTTTCTCATTTACTTCATCATACTCGGTGATCCCTGTCAGGTTCATCACCTTATTCCACTCCACCAGAAGCTCATAATACTGATGAAACTGCTCTTTCTGGCGTTCTGTCAGCCGGATATCCAGCTGGCTTAATTGCTGTTCAAATTTATTTTCCATACACTCTCCTGTTCTCTCATCTGCTCTCCAGATACACCAGCAGAACCGAAATATCTGCCGGAGATACCCCGGATATCCGGGATGCCTGCCCGATGGATGCCGGTCGGATCTGCGACAATTTCTGCTTTGCCTCTAATCGCAGACTCTGTACCTCTTCATAATTAATATCTGCAGGAATCCGCTTTTTCTCCAGTTTTTTAAACTGCTCTACCTGCTTTTTCTGCCGTTTGATATAACCTTCATACTTAATGTTAATATTCACCTGCTCTGCAACGTCGTATTTAAGCTCTGGACGCATTTTATCCACTGAGGCAAGGATTTCATAGCTAAGCTCCGGACGACGGATCAGATCAGCCAGAGACGCGCCTGAAACAAGCGGTGTACTTCCGCAGGACTCCAGAAGCTCCTGTACTTCTTTGGTCGTTCCCACATGCACACTTTCCACACGCTCGATCTCTTTTTGAATCTGCTCTTCTTTTTTCAGCAGGTTCTGATAGCGCTCCTCCTCGATCAGCCCGACTTCATATCCGATCTTTGTCAGTCTGAGATCTGCATTATCCTGTCTTAAAAGCAGACGGTATTCTGCTCTGGAAGTCATCATTCGATACGGCTCATGACTCTCTTTTGTGACCAGATCATCAATCAGAACTCCGATATATCCCTCGGAACGGTCAATGATGATCCCTTCCTTGCCCTGCAGCTTTCTCGCCGCATTAATACCCGCTACAAGCCCCTGCGCTGCTGCCTCCTCATACCCAGAGCTTCCGTTAAACTGCCCGCCGCTGAACAGCCCTTCGACATTTTTAAACTCCAGTGTACTCTTTAACTGTCTCGCATCAATACAATCATATTCGATGGCATACGCATTTCTTACAATTTTCGCATGTTCAAGCCCCGGCACGCTGCGGTACATCGCATACTGAACATCTTCCGGAAGAGAGCTTGACATCCCTCCCACATACATTTCGTTGGTGTCCAGTCCTTCCGGCTCAATAAACACCTGGTGCCGGTTCTTATCTGCAAATTTTACCACCTTGTCCTCAATCGACGGACAATATCTCGGTCCTGTTCCCTCGATCATTCCTGAAAACAACGGAGAACGGTCCAGATTTTCTCTGATAATTTCATGGGTCTTTTCATTCGTATAAGTCAGCCAGCAGGAAACCTGATTGATCTGGATGTCCTCAGGGTCTGTCGTAAAGGAAAACGGTACGATCCGCTCGTCTCCTTTCTGCTCTTCCATTTTGCCAAAATCAATACTTCTCTTGTCAATACGCGCCGGCGTTCCTGTCTTAAACCGATACATTTCGATTCCAAGTTCTTTCAGACTGTCTGTCAGATAATTTGCCGGCTGCAGTCCGTTTGGCCCGGTCTGCATGCTGACGTCTCCGTAAATACATCTCGCCTTTAAATAGGTTCCGGTGCACAATACGACCGCTCTGCATCGATATGTGGCACCGGAATAAGTTCTGACTCCTGTAATGATTTTTTTTCCGTCAGCCCCATCCTCAGCAAGAATCTCTGTCACTTCCATCTGCTTGATTTCCAGATTCTCCTGATCCTCAAGCACCTTTCGCATCGTTTTACTGTAATTTGCCTTGTCCGCCTGCGCACGCAGAGAGTGCACAGCCGGTCCTTTTGAACTGTTCAGCATCTTAGACTGGATAAAAGTCCGGTCGATCACCTTTCCCATCTCACCGCCCAACGCGTCCACTTCTTTGACAAGGTGTCCTTTGGAACTGCCCCCGATATTCGGATTACACGGCATCAGCGCAATACTGTCCACACTTACTGTAAACATCAGTGTCTGAAATCCCATCCTCGCACACGCAAGCGCTGCTTCACATCCGGCATGCCCTGCTCCTACGATCACCACATCATATTCATCTTTATTTTCCCATACAGAATTTGCTGAATATTTCATTGACCAAATCTTCTCCTATCGTTTCTCCTGTAATACTTCCGAGTGATTCATATGCATCCATCAGATCGATGGAATAAAAATCCTCCGGCATCTCATTTTCAATACTTTCAATCACTTTATGCAGACTTTCTCTCGCAGACTGAAGTGCTGCTTTCTGTCTGATATTTGTAATGTATATTTCATCATTAAAGGACAGACTGCCCTTTAAAAACATTTTTTCCAGTGTCTTTTCCAACTCCTGGATTCCCAGTTCTTCCTTTGCTGATATCTCGATCATCGGAATCTCTCGTCCCAGAAGCTGTTCTGCCAGCATCTCTTTCGACACGACAGTCTCCAGATCAGTTTTATTTAACAGGATAATCGCCTTTTTATCAAGTACCAGATTCAGGATTTTCTGGTCGTTTTCATCCAATGACCGTGACGCATCCACCACATAGATAACCAGATCAGCACTCTTTGCATACTCTTTTGCTTTTTCTACACCCATTTTTTCAATCACATCTTCCGTATCCCGGATTCCTGCCGTATCAATGATATTCAGGCTAAGCCCCTGCAGATGGATCTGTTCTTCCAAAACGTCTCTGGTCGTCCCTTCAATGTCTGTCACAATGGCTCTCTCTCTTCCGGAAAGCACATTCAACAAAGAGGATTTTCCTGCATTCGGTTTTCCGACGATCACGGTCTGGATTCCCTCTTTTAAAATCCTGCCGTCATCTGATGACCGGATGAGATCCTCCAGTTCTCTTAAAATCCCTTCTGTCACTGTCTGCAGCGTCTCTCCATATCCATCCACACTGATATGCTCCGGATCATCCAGCGCTGTTTCAATAAATGCCGTGTGATACAAGATCTCCTTGCGCATCTCTTCAATTTTTCGCTTTACACTTCCTTTGAGCTGACTCATGGAGCTTTTCAGCGCATACTCATTCTGGGATGTGATTACATCGATCACCGCCTCTGCCTGGGAAAGATCCATCTTTCCATTCAAAAATGCGCGCTTGGTAAATTCTCCCGGTTCTGCCGGTCTGGCCCCGTTTTTGATCACAGTTTCCAGAACCTTTCTCACCACAAATGTTCCTCCATGGCAGTTGATCTCCACGGTATCTTCTCCCGTAAAAGTTCTCGGTGCTCTCATCACACTGACCAGAACTTCATCTATCGTCTCTTCCCTATCTTTGATAAATCCATAGTGTATCGTATGGCTCTCTGCCTGAGATAACTGTTCTTTTCCCTTATAAATTCTGTCAATAATTGCAAATGCTTCCTCTCCGCTGATACGAACAATTCCAATTCCTGAATTGGTCATACCTGTAGAAATGGCAGCAATCGTATCCTTTTTCATCTTCCACCTCTTGGAAATTCTATTTGTCTGATAAAAAAGGACGTTGTTACGCTTCACGAAAGCCTCCGTGAAGCGTAAAACGTCCTCTTTCGCTTCATTTTATACTATCTTTTTAATGTCACAACTACTTTTCTGTAAGGCTCTTCTCCCTCACTGTGTGTTGTCACATGCGGATCTGACTGAAGTGCAGCATGAATGATTCTTCTCTCATATGGATTCATTGGCTCCAGAGAAACTGCTCTTCTCGTTCTTTTCACTTTGAACGCAATGTTCTTTGCAAGATGTCTTAACGTCTCTTCTCTTCTTGCTCTGTAGTTTTCTGTATCAAGTTTAACTCTCACATATCCGTCCTGATGTTTATTGGCAACACGATTTGCAAGATACTGAAGCGCATCCAGAGTCTGCCCTCTTTTTCCGATCAGAATTCCCATATTGCTGCCCTTCATCTCAACACTGAGAGCACCTTCAGAATCCACTTCAGAAACAATTTCCACATCCATGTCCATTGCTTTTAAGGTGTCATTCAGGAAAGCTTCCACAGCTTTGATTGCTTCATCAGAAACTTCTGCCAGCTCTGTAGCTTTCTTTCTTGCCGGCTCCTCTTCTGCTTTTTCTTCCTGCTTTTCCTGTACAGGCTCTGATACCTGCTCTTTTACAACACTTGGTTTTACTTCTTCAACCGGTATTGTCTCTTCTTTCACTTCTGCCACAGGTTCCGGTTTTCTGCGGGCTTCGATCACTGCCTGCTTCATTCCGATTCCAAGAAAACCTGAGCTGCCTTTTTCAATGACTTCATATTCCAGTCTGTCACTGGTAACTCCCAGCTGGATCAATGCCTCTGTGATTGCATCATCCACTGTTTTTGCTGATACTCTGATACTACCGTCCATCGTGAATCCTTCCTTTCCCCGACTCTCTATTTCTCGCTCTCTTCCGTTTTATCTTTGGCATTGTGTCCACTGTTATAACGGCTTACCATATTTGCCTTTGATGCGAGACTTCCCGGCTTGGCATTTTTGATATTCTCTTTTGCCTGCTGGATCTTTTCTTCTTTTTCTTTGCTGGAAACACTTGTCTTCTGTTCTGTTACATTTCGAGTGCTCTTTGTTGCCATCCGGTTGATTTCTTTTGCCGGAGCACCTTTTTTCTCACGTTTCTTCGCTGCTTTTTTGCGCTGCTCTTCGATCATCTCTTCTACTGATTTCTTGCTCAGATATTTATTGATCGCCATCTGCTGTACACATCTTACAATCGCACTGATCGCCCAGTACAGACCAAGACCTGCCGGCAGTGTAAATCCCATAAATACAGAGAACAACGGCATAATATAGTTCATAGAATTCATGGATCTTGCCATCGGATTGTCCGGATCGATCGTCGTTGTCTGTTGCTGCTGCATCAGTTTTACACTAATAAACTGTGTCAGACCTGCCATGATCGGAATGATCACTGCCAGAATAATTCCAACAATTGAAAAATCCTTCAAAGCATCCATCAACATTGTCAGCGGCTGCTCACCAATGTTAATGCCAAGGAATGTATTCAAATGTCCCATCGTTGCAGTTGTCTTATCTACAACTGTCTCAAGAGACGGCATCTTGTCCACCAGAGTATTCCATGTGGAGTCCTGGAATTTATATAACACCCTCACCAGAATATTGGGGTCTGTATAATCATATGCATTTGCAGGCATATACACCGGAGCTGCATTTCCAATCTTTTCCAGAATCTTCTGATATCCGTCTGTCGCCATGATCTGATTAACAACCGGCATATAAATCTCTTTAATACCATTTACATATCTCGGTACTTCCTGAATAACAGGATACAATGCGAACAAAATCGGAAGCTGGATCACCATCGGCAGACATCCGCCTGTCGGAGAACTTCCGTATTTTTCGTAGATCAGCTGCTGCTCTTCCTGCATCTTGAGCATGGATGCCTGATCTCTTTTTCCTGCATATTTTTTCTGCAGTTTTTGAATTTCCGGCATCATCACAGACTGCATTTTTGAAAATTTCTGCTGTTTGATCGTCAGCGGGATCATCAATGTATAAATAATAATTGTAAACAGAATAATACATATTCCGATATTCTGAATTCCAAATAAATTCAGAAAATTATAGATTGCATCCATGAGCTTACCAAATACCCATGCAATCTGTCCGACAATCGGCCAGTCTGCCGCTGTCGCAGCGATTAAACCAAATTCCATCTTTTATCCTCCTTAAGGTACCGGATCATATCCGCCTTTTGCAAATGGATTGCACCGCAGAATCCTCCAGACGGTCAGGGCAAGTCCCTTAACTGCACCGTATTTTTCAATTGCCTCAATCCCGTATTGGGAGCAGGTCGGCGTATAAATACAGTGATACGTCGTCTTCAAACCGGATAAATACTTCTGATAAAACCGTATCATCCCTATCAAAATCTTCTTCATCTGCGTCACTTCCTTTGAAATCATGCATATATATTATGAAGTTTTCCCAGGTGGATGAGCGCGCTTTCTATATCATGATAACTTTTCTCTTTTGCGCCTGCTCTTGCAATCACTACTAAGTCAAATCCACATTGGAAATGTTCTTCTTGAAGTCGATAGCTCTCTCGAATAAGCCTTGTAAGATGATGTCTCACAACGCTGTTTCCTACTTTTTTACTGACTGAAATCCCCAAACGATTTTTGTCCATCCCATTTTCTCTGACATACAGTACCAGATATCGGTTGGCATAGGATTTCCCATTTTTATATACGACTTGAAAATCTTTATTTTTCTTTAAAGATTCGGAAAATTTCATCGATAACCTCTTTTTAGCAGCTCTTTCCCCTGGAAATACTGCACTTTTTTATAGAAGAAAAGGCCACATATATGCGGCCTAAGCTGATAACTGTTTTCTTCCTTTTGCTCTTCTGGCAGCTAAAACTTTTCTTCCGCCTGGTGTGCTCATTCTTGCTCTGAATCCGTGAACTTTTGCTCTGGATCTTTTCTTTGGCTGAAATGTCATTTTCATTGGTACATACACCTCCTTGTGATTGATATACTTATTATAAAGTATTTACAATATTTGCCTCTTTTTTTCGTATCTCTACTATATATAGTGTTTATATAGTACTACTGCTGATAAACAGAAAGACACTGCTCTTAATTATATGCAAAAAAGCCCATAAAGTCAAGCATTAGCAGCGAAAATACTAAAATATAGTTTTTCACATATTTTTTTAGAAATTTTTTTATTACCGCTTTTTTTCACACCTGTTCCTTTTATTTTTTTAGTTATCCAAATCTTTTCCACAGAATTATCTACATTTCTGTTTCTTCGCTCATTTCTTTTCCCATATTCTCAAACGCCTTATATTTCCTGAGATTTTCACTTTTTTGTTTCATTTACAAATTTCCCTGATTTTCACCAAATTTCGAGTTTCCACATTATCTACATTTTTCTTACCCACAGTAAGAGGATTTATCCACAGTTATTCACATTTTGTGGATAACTTTATCCAAATTTGTGGATAAACCAGCAAAACAGTGTAGAAAACCACTGGATATTGTGTAGATAGCCTGTAGAAAAATTTTTATTTCTCTTTAAGTTTCCCTTTTTATCGGCGTTGATAGTGTTTAAAAAGTTTTCCACATTATCAACAAAGTTTTCCACCTATCAAATTGTTTCCTGTTATTTTTACATTGCTTCTATTTTCATTTTGATGTAGAATGTAGTTGAGATACTCTGCTTATCTCTCATTTTATATTAATTAGGAGTTTACCATTGATGAACATTGTAGAAGAAAACTGGGAGCAGATTTTGAATAAGATGAAACTAGAATATTGCTCATCCAATATTTCGTACAATACGTGGATCGCACCACTTACCGTTTACGAAGTAACCGATGACACCGTATATATTCTTGTAAAATTACGTGCCAGCCTGGAGCACATTGAAGAAAAATACCTGCTTCCTTTTAAAGTATGTATTGCAGAAGTCACAGGATACGAATATGAAGTCTCTTTCGTGACTGACGATCATGTTGTCATCCAGGAAAAAAAAGATACGGCAGTAAAAAAACAGCAGTCAAATGCGATTTTCGAACAGGCCAACCTGAATCCAAAATACACATTTGATACTTTTGTTGTAGGAAGCAATAACAATTTTGCTCATGCTGCATCCCTTGCTGTTGCGGATTCTCCGGGTGAGATTTACAATCCCCTCTTCCTCTACGGAGGTGTAGGACTTGGAAAAACCCACCTGATGCACTCCATTGCTCATTTTATTCTGGAAAAGGATCCGACGAAAAAAGTCCTCTATGTAACCAGTGAGACTTTTACGAATGAACTAATCGATGCTTTGAAAATAGGTAAAAACGGAAATGAACTTGCGATGACGACATTCCGTGAAAAATACAGAAATAATGATGTTCTGCTCATTGACGATATCCAGTTTATCATCGGAAAAGAAAGTACACAGGAAGAATTTTTCCATACATTCAACCATCTTCATGTTTCCGGAAAGCAGATCATCATCTCCAGTGATAAACCTCCAAAAGATATCGAGACTCTGGAGGCACGTCTGCGTACCCGGTTTGAATGGGGACTGATCGCGGACATCTCCTCTCCGGACTATGAGACCAGAATGGCCATTCTCCGGAAAAAAGAAGAACTGGACGGACTGGAGCGATACCACATTCCGGATGAGGTCATGCAGTATATTGCCAATAATATTACATCCAACATCCGTGAACTGGAAGGCTCTTTGAACAAACTCATCGCGCTTGCCAACCTGGAGAACAAGCCGATCGATATTCCTCTGGCTGCAGAAGCCTTAAAAGATATGATTTCTCCGAATAATACACGGGAAATTACACCTGAGCTCATTATCGAGGTCGTTTCTGACCACTTTAATGTACCTGCTGCCGAGTTAAAAGGTAAAAAACGAAACGCTGAGATTGTTCTGCCTCGTCAGATTGTTATGTATCTCTGCCGTAAAATGACCGATACCCCGTTAAAGACCATCGGTCTGATTCTTGGCGGCAAAGATCATGCCTCCGTCAGCCATGGTGTCAAGAAGATTGAACATGATGTAAAGACGGATGAGGCTTTGAACAATACCGTTAACATCATTAAGAAGAAACTGAACCCCATTTAATTTGGAGTTTATACAGAACTATTATGAATCTAAACGTTTATTTTCTGAGGGTTTTTTGACCCTCAGATTCTTTCCGTTTAAGTGTGGATAATTCTGTGGAAATGCTGTGGATTATAGTGTTAATAAAATAATTTCTCAAGGAGGCAGTAAAAGTTATACAAACACCGTCCCCTTGTTTTCCATACTGTTTCTACAGACTTATGAAAGTGGACAACCCCTTGATTTATAAGGCTTTGAAGCATTTATCAACATATCCACACCCCCTACGGCGGCTAAGGCGGAAAACTTTTATATTTCTCTTTATAAGATTCGACTGCTGAAAGTTTTCCACCACAAATCATATTTCACAAATTCGAAAGGAGATTATCAACAGATGAGAATCGTATGTACGAAATCCAATCTTGTAAAAGGAGTCAGTATTGTTTCTAAAGCTGTTCCTTCTAAAACAACAATGCCTATCTTAGAATGTATTTTAGTTGACGCATCGACAGATGTTATTAAGTTGACAGCAAATGATATGGAACTTGGAATTGAAACCCGAATTGAAGGTGATATTTTAGAAAGAGGTATCATCGCATTAAATGCTAAGATTTTTTCGGAAATTGTAAGAAAGCTTCCGGACAGTGATGTTGTAATCGAAACAACATCTGACAATCAGACTCTGATCACCTGTGAAAAAGCAAAATTCAATATTGCAGCACAGTCCGGAGAAGATTTTTCATACCTTCCTGTAATAGAGAAAGAAGATTACATTACTGTCTCAGAATTCACATTAAAAGAAGTGATTCGTCAGACAATTTTCTCCATCGCAGATAATGATACAAATAAGATGATGACGGGTGAATTGTTTGAAATTGAAGGCAACATACTGAAAGTTGTCTCACTAGATGGTCACAGAATCTCAATTCGTAAGATAGAATTAAAAGAAAATTACGCTCAGAAGAAGGTCATTGTCCCTGGAAAAACGCTTCAGGAAATCAGCAAGATCATTGGTGGAGAGGCGGAAGCACTGGTTGATATTTCTTTCACAAAGAATCATATCGTATTTGAATTTGACAAAACAGTTGTTGTATCTCGTTTGATCGAAGGAGAATATTTTAAAATCGATCAGATGTTATCCAGTGACTATGAAACAAAAGTCAGAATCCATAAAAAAGAACTTCTAGACTGTATTGACCGTGCCACCCTGCTTATCAAAGAGGGAGACAAAAAACCGATCATTATCGATATCAAAGACGGAACGATGGAATTAAAGATCAAATCCCAGATCGGTTCTATGGATGAAACTATTTTTATTACCAAAGAAGGAAAAGACTTGCTCATTGGATTTAACCCGAAATTCCTGATTGATGCTCTTCGTGTCATTGACGATGAGGAAGTGGATCTGTATTTTATGAACGCGAAAGCTCCGTGTTTCATCAAAGATGAGAATCAGAGCTATATTTATCTGATCCTTCCGGTAAATTTTAACGCAGTTGCGTAGAAAGTAGAGTGCATATGGAAACAATTAAATTAAGAGAAACAGATGAGTTTATTAAGCTTGGTCAGGCATTAAAGGCAGCAGGACTGGTAGAATCAGGAGTCGAAGCCAAGGAAGTTATTCAGGATGGAATGGTCACGGTAAACGGAGAGGTTGACACAAGAAGAGGCAGAAAATTATATCCGGGAGATACTGCTTCATTTGACGGACAGGAAATAAAAATTGAAAAATAACGAAAAAACGTGTAAAATAGTTACATATTGATGGAGAAATTATGGTTATCAAATCTTTAAAGCTCAAAAATTACAGGAATTATGAATTACTGGATATGACATTTGATTCAAAGACAAATATCCTGTATGGAGACAATGCCCAGGGAAAGACCAATATCCTTGAGGCATTGTATTTGTCGGGTACGACAAAATCCCACAGAGGGACAAAAGACAGAGATTTGATACAGTTCGGCAGAGAGGAATCACATCTGGAGACAATCGTAGAGAAAAAGGGGATGGAATTCCAGATTGATATGCATCTCAAAAAGAACAGTCCAAAAGGAATCGCAATCAATAAAATTCCAATTCGAAAAGCAAGTGAGTTGTTTGGAATTGTACATTTTGTCTTTTTTTCTCCGGAGGACCTCAATATTATCAAAGACGGACCTGCCGGCAGAAGAAGATTTATCGATCTGGAGTTATCTCAGATCGACAAAGTATATCTGAGCAATTTATCAAATTATAATCGAATCATCAATCAGAGAAATTCTCTGTTAAAAGAGCTTTATCATCAGGATCACTTAATGGATACGCTGGATATCTGGGATATGCAGCTTGCTGAGTATGGGACAAAAGTGATCGAGAGCCGAAAACAATTTATCAGGCAGGTCAATCAGATCATTGCCGACATACATTACAGGCTGACAGGCGGGAGAGAGCGGATTGAACTGTCTTATGAGAGCAGTCTTGGAAGTCTTTCTCTGGGGCAGGCTTTGAAAAAAAACCGGGAGAGAGACATTCGGATGAAAAGCACTTCTGTCGGTCCGCACAGGGATGATTTGTGCTTTTTATCAGGTGATCTGGATATTCGCAAATTCGGCTCACAGGGGCAGCAGAGGACAGCAGCACTGTCGTTAAAGCTGTCTGAGATCGAACTGGTGAAAGAAGTGATCAAAGATACACCGATTTTATTATTGGACGATGTATTGTCTGAACTGGACAAGCACAGGCAAAACTATTTATTAGACAGTATTCATGATATACAGACCGTGATTACATGTACTGGGCTGGATGAGTTTGTGAATCATCGATTTTCTATAAATAAAATTTTCCGTGTAAGCAGCGGAAGTGTGACAAAAGAAAACTAGGAGGTTTTTAAATGGGTGCAACAGGTACTGAATTTGATGCAGAATATGGAGCAGACCAGATCCAAATATTAGAGGGACTGGAAGCAGTAAGAAAAAGACCGGGAATGTATATTGGAAGCACTTCTGCAAGAGGACTTCATCATCTGGTATATGAGATTGTAGACAATGCGGTAGATGAGGCATTGGCTGGATATTGTGATACGATTAATGTGAGTATCAATCCGGACAATTCTGTGACGGTCGTTGACAACGGACGAGGAATCCCGGTTGGATTAAACCACAAGGCAGGGATTCCTGCGGTAGAGGTTGTATTTACGATTCTTCACGCCGGCGGAAAATTCGGCGGAGGAGGATACAAAGTATCCGGAGGTCTGCACGGAGTAGGTGCGTCCGTTGTAAACGCACTCTCTGTATGGCTTGAAGTTGAGATCTACAACGAAGGAAAAATTTACAAACAGCGATATGAACGCGGAAAGACGATGTATTCGTTAAAAGTAGTCGGTGAATGTGATCCGGATAAAACCGGAACAAAAGTTACATTTCTTCCGGATGGCGAGATCTTTGAAGAGACTGTATTTGAATACGATGTATTAAAGCAGAGACTGCGTGAGATGGCATTTCTCACAAAAGGGCTGAAGATTATTCTGCAGGATCTTCGTGAAGAAGAAATCAGAGAGCATACATTCCATTACGAGGGTGGAATCAAAGAGTTTGTCACTTATCTGAACAAAAGCAAGACACCTTTGTATGACCAGATCATTTATTGTGAAGGCGAAAAAGACGGAGTAGTTGTCGAGATGGCCATGCAGCATAACGACTCCTACAGTGACAATACGTATGGATTTGTAAACAATATTACAACTCCGGAAGGGGGAACTCATATTGAGGGATTCAGAAAGGCATTGACGAAGACCTTTAATGAGTATGCCAGAAAGAATAAACTGCTCAAGGACAATGAGCCGAATCTGTCAGGTGATGACATTCGTGAAGGTCTGACAGCGATTGTCAGTGTTAAGATCGGAGAGCCGCAGTTTGAGGGGCAGACCAAGCAGAAGCTCGGAAACAGTGAAGCGCGTGGAGCAGTGGACAATATTGTCAGCACTCAGCTTGAGATTTTCCTCGAGCAGAATCCATCTGTCGCAAAACAGACAGTAGAGAAATCTCTGATGGCACAAAGAGCAAGAGAGGCAGCAAGAAAGGCCAGAGATCTGACCAGAAGAAAATCAGCTCTGGAAGGGATGTCCCTGCCTGGAAAACTGGCGGATTGTTCAGACAAAAATCCGGAAAACTGTGAAATCTACATCGTCGAGGGAGATTCTGCGGGTGGTTCTGCAAAGACAGCGAGACAGCGTGCGACACAGGCGATCCTTCCACTGAGAGGAAAAATCCTGAATGTAGAAAAAGCAAGGCTGGATAAGATTTACGCCAATGCGGAGATCAAGGCTATGATCACGGCGTTTGGAACAGGAATTCATGAGGATTTTGATATTTCCAAGCTGCGGTATCATAAGATTATTATCATGACTGATGCCGATGTGGATGGTGCGCATATCAGCACCCTGCTTCTGACATTTTTATATCGTTTTATGCCGGATCTGATCAGAGAAGGCTATGTGTATCTGGCACAGCCGCCGCTGTATAAGCTGGAAAAAAATAAAAAAGTCTGGTATGCATACAGTGATGAGGAATTAAATGAGATTCTTACAGAAGTAGGACGTGACAGCAATAATAAGATTCAGCGTTATAAAGGTCTTGGTGAAATGGATGCGGATCAGCTCTGGGAGACAACAATGGATCCGGAGCATCGTGTACTTTTGAGGGTGACTATGGATGACGAGACATCTTCCGAACTGGATCTGACATTTACTACACTGATGGGAGACAAGGTAGAACCAAGACGAGAGTTCATTGAAGAAAATGCCAGATTTGTTAAAAATCTGGATATATAGAATTGCAATACACTTAAAAAACAAGGAGAAGGAACATGGAAGATAATATTTTTGATAAAGTCCATGAAGTTGACCTGAAAAAGACAATGGAGACTTCCTATATCGACTATGCGATGAGCGTTATCGCATCCCGTGCCCTGCCGGATGTCAGAGACGGATTAAAGCCGGTACAGAGAAGAATCCTGTATTCAATGATCGAGCTGAATAATGGACCTGACAAGCCGCATCGTAAATGTGCGCGTATTGTCGGTGATACAATGGGTAAATATCATCCTCATGGCGACAGCTCTATTTATGGAGCACTGGTAAATCTGGCACAGGAATGGTCTACGAGATATCCTCTGGTTGACGGACACGGGAACTTTGGGTCTGTAGACGGTGATGGCGCTGCTGCCATGCGATATACAGAGGCACGTCTGAGCAAGATTTCCATGGAGATGACTGCTGACATCAATAAAAATACCGTAGATTTTGCACCGAACTTTGACGAGACAGAGAAAGAACCGACAGTTCTTCCGGCCAGATTCCCGAATCTTCTGGTAAACGGAACATCCGGTATTGCAGTCGGAATGGCAACGAACATTCCGCCGCATAACCTGCGTGAAATCATTGGCGCGGTCGTGAAGATCATTGACGACCAGATCGATGAAAACGGAGAGACAAGTATTGATGATATTTTAAAGATCGTCAAAGGACCGGATTTTCCAACCGGAGCAGAGATTCTCGGAACAAGAGGAATTGAAGAAGCATACCGCACAGGACGCGGTAAGATCCGTGTGCGTGCGATTACCAATATTGAACCAATGGCAAACGGTAAGAACAGGATTATCGTAACGGAGCTGCCATACATGGTAAATAAAGCCCGACTGATCGAGAAGATCGCAGAGTTGGTACGTGATAAAAAGGTAGATGGGATCACCGATTTAAGCGATCAGTCCAGCCGTGAGGGAATGCGCATCTGTATCGAATTGAGAAGAGATGTCAATCCGAATGTAATTTTAAACCAGCTTTATAAACATACACAGCTGCAGGATACCTTCGGTGTGATCATGCTGGCTTTAGTCAACAATGAGCCAAAAGTCATGAATATCCTGGATATGCTGAAGCATTACCTGAAGCACCAGGAAGAGGTTGTGACGAGAAGAACACAGTATGAGCTGAACAGAGCAGAAGAGCGTGCTCATATTTTACAGGGATTACTGATTGCACTGGATAACATTGATGAAGTAATCCGGATTATCCGCGGATCTAAGAATGTTCAGACTGCGAAGGAAGAGTTGATGGCCAGATTTGACCTGACAGAAGTACAGGCAAGTGCGATCGTAGATATGCGTCTGCGTGCACTGACAGGTCTGGAGCGTGAGAAGCTGGAAGCAGAGTACGAAGAACTGATGAAGAAGATCGGGGAATTAAAAGCGATTCTTGCGGACAGAAAACTGCTTCTTGGTGTGATCAAAAAGGAGATTCTTGTCATTTCCGAAAAATATGGAGATGAGAGAAGAACATCCATCGGATTTGATGAGTTTGATATTTCCATGGAAGATCTGATCCCAAGAGAAAATGTGGTGATCACCATGACAAAAATGGGATACATTAAGAGAATGTCCATGGATACATTCAAGAGTCAGAACCGAGGCGGAAAAGGAATCAAAGGAATGCAGATCCTGGATGATGACTATATCAAGGAACTGTTTATTACGACAACACATCACTATATCATGTTCTTTACAAATACAGGACGTGTGTACCGTCTGAAAGGCTATGAGATTCCGGAAGCAAGCAGAACTGCGCGCGGTACTGCAATCATCAATCTGCTGCAGCTGATGCCGGATGAGAAGATCACAGCAATGATTCCAATCCGGGAGTACGAGGATGGACAGTATCTGTTGATGGCAACAGAAAAAGGTCTTGTGAAAAAGACTCCGATTAAAGATTATGCAAATGTCAGAAAGACCGGACTGGCTGCGATCGTTCTCAGAGAAGATGATAAACTGATCGAAGTGAAGATTACAGATGATGAACAGGATGTGATCCTGGTTACAAAATACGGTATGTGTATCCGGTTTAGTGAGAAGGATGTGCGTCCGACAGGCCGTGTTTCTATGGGAGTGCGTGGCATGAACCTTGGAGATCATGATGAAGTGATCGGAATGCAGATCAGCGATCAAGGAAAATATCTGCTCATTGCATCTGAAAAAGGTATGGGCAAACTGACAGATATGGATGAATTTACAAGACAGAACCGTGGAGGAAAAGGTGTAAAATGCTATAAGATCACGGAAAAAACAGGCGATGTGGTTGGTATGAAGGCGGTCGATGAAGACAGCGAGATCATGATGATCAATACGGAAGGAATCGTGATCCGTATGAAGTGTTCCGACATTTCTGTATACGGACGAATCACATCCGGTGTAAAACTGATCAATCTGCCTGAGAATGAAAAAGTTGCAAGTATCGCAAAAGTAAGAAAAGCATCTGCAGAGATCGATGGAGAAGAAATCGAAATTTCTGAGGATGAGGAAGAGACAGACGTTCCAATAGAAGAATAAAGAGAAAGAGCCTTCGCATGATATGCGGAGGTTTTTTTAAAACAAATAATCAGATAAAATATAAAAAAATAAAGAATATAAAGAAAATATAGATAAAAACAGTAAATTATAGTATAATAAAGAAAAAAGAACCATACAACAAAATAAAGTGCACACAAAGGAAACCAGAAAACCAATGATTAAAATGAAATCAGGGAGAGGAGCGTGAGATTATGAAAAAGGCAAAGAGTTGGCTGGCACTACCTTTAGCAGTTTGTATGTTTGCAGTTATGATTTTTTCAGTTGCAGAGGCGGCGGAAACAAGTGATGAAAATCCGGCTGAGGGAAGACAAGAGATTACGATCATCAATACAAATCATATAACCTGGCCGGTCATCGGAGAAATGCCGTCATATGAATTAGAGGTTCCTGCCGGTGCACACTATTTTATCAATATGGTTGAATGGACGACGAAGAACGGAGAAAACACGTTACTGTCAACAGATAAATTTGAGGAAGGTGAGTATGAGCTTCATGTAACATATGAAGCAAAAGAAGGATATCAATTCGCAGCGCCGGAGCTGATTACTGTGCTTCCTGGAAATGAAGTACAGGGAACACCAAAGGTCGAAGAATCAGAGAATGGATGGTATCGGATTGTAACATTCTCGTTCACGGCAAGACAGTCAGAAAAGCATCAGCACGATATGTTGGTGGTTCAGGAAAAACTACCGACATGTACAGAAGCCGGATATAAAGCTTGCTATCAGTGTCAGTCCTGCAAAAAGCTGTATCTCGACAAGGCGGGAACAGAGGAGACAACGGTAGAAGAGATTACGCTTCCTCCGACGGGACATCAGTATAAAGACGGTATCTGTACCATTTGCCAGGCAAAAGATCCGGATTATGTAGAACCGCACAAACATAGTCTGATCCGGGTTCCAGAAAAGCAGGCAACATGTACAGAAGCCGGAAATAGAGCATACTACCGGTGTGATACTTGTGAAAAATTATATCTGGATAAAGATGGAAAGAACGAAACAACACTGGAGAAGGTGACGATTGCAGTAACAGGACACATATATCGTGATGGAAGATGTGTAGTATGTAAAGCCCTGGTTCCAGCAGTCAAGACTGGTGATTTTGATAACGACTATGCAAAATGGGTGATTGGACTGCTGATCTCACTCAACATTATTGTAGGAGCGATCATTTATCGAAAATCAAGAAAAATAGGATAACTGGATTGTATCACCCCCTTCCCGAAAGAGAGCCGGAACCTCAAAAGAGAGCATCCGGCTCTCTTTTTTTGTTTCAATTTTGAAGGAACTATACTATAATACTGGATAGTGAAAACAGAAACCTGATGATTGTAAAAAATTCTAGGAGGCATTATGATTCGTACAATTGATGTGAGAGAAATCTCAAAAAATATCAAAGAAATGTGTATTGAAGCAAACCACTATCTGTCAAAAGATATGGACACAGCAATGAAACAGGCGGAGCAGGACGAAAAATCACCGCTTGGAAAACAGATATTGGGACAGCTGCAGGAAAATTTAAAAATTGCGGCTGATGATATGATTCCAATCTGTCAGGATACCGGAATGGCAGTTATATTTCTGGAAATCGGACAGGATGTGCATCTGGAGGGGGGCCTTCTGGAAGAGGCAGTCAATGAAGGGGTCAGACAGGGGTACACAGAAGGTTTTTTAAGAAAATCTGTGGTAAAAGATCCATTAATCCGTGAAAATACAAAAGATAATACACCGGCAGTGCTCCATACCAAAATCGTTGCGGGAGATAAGGTGAAGATAAAAGTAGCACCAAAAGGATTTGGAAGCGAAAATATGAGCCGTGTATTTATGTTGAAGCCAGCAGAAGGTATTGAGGGAGTAAAACATGCGATTCTGACGGCAGTCAGGGACGCCGGTCCGAATGCCTGTCCTCCGATGGTAGTTGGAGTAGGAATCGGGGGAACCTTTGAAAAATGTGCGCTGATGGCAAAAGAAGCTCTGACAAGAGAAGTGGGGGTACATTCTGACATTCCATATGTAAAAGACATGGAAGAGGAGATGCTTGTGAAAATCAATAGCCTTGGAATCGGACCCGGCGGGCTTGGAGGAACAACTACTGCGCTTGCAGTTAATATCAATACATATCCGACACATATTGCAGGGCTTCCGGTAGGAATCAATATCTGCTGTCATGTAAACAGACATGTCGTTCGTGAACTTTAAAAGAAAAACAGAAAGGAAAGCATTATGGAAAGACATTTGCAGGCTCCGATTTCAAAAGAAGAATTAAAAACTCTGAAATCAGGAGATTATGTATATATTACAGGAACTATTTATACAGCGCGGGATGCTGCGCATAAAAGAATGTATGAAACACTGCAGAATCAGGAAAATCTTCCGATTGATATCCAGAATCAGATTATCTATTATATGGGACCGTCTCCGGCAAGGGAAGGACGTCCTATCGGTTCTGCAGGTCCGACAACGGCCAGCCGCATGGATAAATATACACCACAGCTTCTGGATCTTGGGATGGGTGCGATGATCGGAAAAGGAAAAAGAACACAGGATGTGATTGATGCTGTAATCAGAAATGGTGCGGTCTATTTTGCGGCAGTAGGAGGCGCAGGAGCGTTGCTGTCAAAATGTATCACAAAATCAGAAGTTGTTGCATATGATGATCTGGGGACAGAAGCAATTCGAAAGCTTCAGGTAGAAAACTTTCCGGTAATCGTTGTCATAGACAGTGAGGGCAATAATTTATATGAAAGTGCAATCAAAGAGTATTGCATCTATAAAAATGAGTAATTTCAGGAGCAGAAAAAATGAAACGTATTTTATTAATGGTGTTTCGGAATATCTTACTGGTTCCGTACATGTGGATCAAATTGTGTCACAGAGCGGCACACCCGGAAAACTATACACTGGAAGAACATGTTAAGTTTTTAAAGTGGATTGTTTTTCGTGCCAACAAAGGCGGAAATGTAAAAATAGAAGAACATGGTGCAGAAAATCTTCCAAAAGAGAACGGATTTATGTTTTTTCCGAACCATCAGGGAATGTATGATGTGCTGGCTATATTAGACGCATGTCCATATCCGTTTTCTGTAGTAGCCAAAAAAGAAGTAAAGGATGTTCCGTTTTTAAAGCAGGTCTTTTCCTGTATGCATGCATATATGATAGACCGGGAAGATATCAGGCAGTCTATGCAGGTGATCATTGATGTATCAAAGGAAGTTCAAAATGGAAAGAACTATCTGATTTTTGCCGAGGGAACCCGTTCTAAAAATGGAAATCAGATCGGCTCCTTCAAAGGCGGAAGCTTTAAAGCTGCAACCAAAGCAAAATGTCCGATTGTTCCGGTTGCATTGATTGATTCTTTTAAACCATTCGATACGAAAACAATCAGTCAGGTTACGGTACAGGTACACTTTTTAGAACCGCTGTATTATGAAGAATACAAAAATATGAAAACTACGGAGATTGCAGAGATCGTACATGACCGTATCCAGAAAATAATTGATGAAAATTGTCCGGAAAGGGCTGAAATACAATGACATTAACACAGTTAAAATATGCGATCACTGTTGCACATGCCAGATCTATGAATGAAGCGGCGAGAAGACTGTTTATTTCCCAGCCGAGCTTATCCTCAGCAATCAAAGAACTGGAGACAGAAATTGGGATTGATCTGTTTCGAAGAACCAACAGAGGCGTGTCTGTTACGCCGGAGGGCGAGGAATTTATCGGGTATGCCAGGCAGGTTGTGGAGCAGTACCAGCTGATCGAATCCAAATACGTGGAAAAAGAAAATCAAAAAAAGAAATTCAGCGTATCAATGCAGCACTATACATTTGCAGTAAATGCCTTTGTAGAGATGGTGAGACAGTTCGGCATGGAAGAATACGAGTTTGCTGTTCATGAAACAAAAACATATGACGTGATTCAGGACGTTAAGAATTTCAAAAGTGAGATCGGGATTCTGTATGTCAATGAGTTTAACCGGAAAGTACTGACAAAATTATTCTATGAGTGTAATCTTGAATTTCATGAACTTCTTAAGTGCAGTATTTATGTGTATATGTGGAAAGGACATCCCTGGGCAAATCGGAAAGAAATTGAACTGGAAGAGTTAAATGAATACCCTTGTCTGTCTTTTGAACAAGGGACGTACAATTCCTTTTATTTTGCAGAAGAAGTGCTGAGTACATTTGAATATAAGCAGCTGATCAAGGTAGATGATCGGGCGACGATTCTGAATTTTATGGTGGGATTGAATGGATATACTTTATGTTCCGGTATCATCTGCGAGGAACTTAACGGGGAAGAGTATTGTGCAGTAAAGCTGAAATCAGATGAAGTGATGACCATTGGATACTTGGTCAGAAGCGGAGTTGCAATCAGTCCACTCGGGAAAAAATATCTGGAAGAAATATCAAAATATAAAGACAAAACGTTGGATATCAATTAAAATATCACAGCCAGTAATAGGGAAAAACTATTACTGGCTGTATTTTTTTAGAATTAACACATTTCCAACTAAAATGATATAGTTAAATACATCCCAAACAGAATAAGGGAAAACGAATAAAAAATGGAAGGAAAAAGCAATGGCGGAAATTAAAATTGAAAATGTGTCCAAAACATATTCTTCCAAAGAAGGAACTGTTCAGGCGTTAAAAAATGTAAACCTGACAATAAGATCAGGAGAAATTTACGGAATTATCGGAATGTCAGGAGCAGGAAAAAGTACATTGGTACGATGTATGAACTTTCTGGAGCAGCCTACATCCGGAAATGTATTGATAAAAGGACGTGCATTGGGCGGGCTGAAAGAGAAAGAATTGAGAAAGCAAAGAGAACAGATTGGAATGATCTTTCAGCATTTTAATCTTCTGATGCAGAAATCAGTACTGGAAAATGTGTGTTTTCCGATGTATATCCAGGGCAAAAAGAAAAAGGAAGCAAGAGAAAAAGCGGAAGAACTTCTGGAAATCGTAGGATTGAAGGAAAAAGCAAATGCATTTCCTTCTCAATTATCAGGTGGTCAAAAACAGAGAGTTGCAATTGCAAGAGCACTTGCAACATCGCCTAAAATCCTGTTGTGTGATGAAGCTACAAGCGCTTTGGATCCACAGACAACAGCATCGATTCTGGAATTGTTACGGGAAATCAACCGGAAATTTAATATTACGATTGTGATCATTACCCACCAGATGTCTGTGGTCAGAAAAATTTGTTCTCATGTAGCGATCATGAAATCAGGAGAAATTGTGGAGACAGGAAGTGTGTCCGAGATATTCAGTCATCCAAAATCAGATGTGGCAAGAGAATTAATCCGAAAAGATGAAGGAGATGATATCAGCAGAGCAGAATCTTCCGGCAATACAAAAGATCTGATTCAGAGTGGCAGAAAAGTACGAATTGTATTTTCAGAAAATTCGGCGTTCCAGCCAGTGATCGCTAATATGATCTTAAAGTTCCGGGAACCGGTCAACATTCTGCGAGCAGACACAAGAAATATCGGAGGTGTTGCAAAAGGCGAAATGATTCTGGAGTTTGCAGGAGACAGCAGACAGGCAGAGGAAATGCAGAACTATTTAAAAACATGTGGCATTGAACTGGAGGAGGTGACGGATGATGTGGAGTGAAGACGTGATCTTAATGATTTTAAATGGAGTAAAAGAAACTTTATATATGACACTGGCATCTACGATTCTGGGATATGTCCTTGGTCTCCCAATGGGAATCTGCCTGGCAGTATCAGATAAAGACGGTTTGAAACCGAATGCAGTGTTATATAAGATATTAGATCTTATTTCAAACATTGTGAGAAGCATCCCGTTTCTGATTCTTTTGATCCTTGTGATACCGCTCACGAGATTGCTCGTGGGGCAAAGCTACGGATCATCGGCGACCATTGTTCCACTGGTGGTGGCAGCAGTGCCGTTTATTGCAAGAATGGTGGAATCTTCGGTTAAAGAAGTGGATGAGGGAGTGATTGAGGCTGCAAAAGCAATGGGAGCAGGAAATTTCAAAATTATCACCAGGGTTCTTCTCGTAGAAGCGAGAACATCTCTGATCACAGGAGCGACAATTGCAATAGGGACGATCCTCGGATACTCAGCTATGGCAGGAACTGTAGGTGGCGGTGGACTTGGAGATATCGCCATCCGTTATGGATATTATCGATATCAGTCTGAAATCATGATCGTGACAGTTGTTCTGCTTGTGATACTGGTTCAGATTTTCCAGTCGGCGGGAATGAAAGCTGCATCTGTACTGGATAAAAGAAAATAGAAAAACAGCAAAAACAAAAGGGAAAAGGAGAGAGAATATGAAAAAGGTAACAGCAATTATATTAACAGGAATTTTAACATTAGGAGTACTGACAGGATGCCAAAGCAATTCAAAAGCAGAGGAGAAAGGCAGCAGTGAAGATGCAAAGACGATTAAAGTAGCAGCATCTGCAACTCCGCACGCTGAAATATTGGAACAGGCAAAATCGATTCTGAAAAAAGAAGGATATCAGCTGGAAGTGACAGTGTTTGATGACTATGTGCAGCCAAATGAAGTTGTAGAGAGCGGAGAATTTGATGCAAACTATTTCCAGCATGTGCCATACCTGGAAAGTTTCAATGAGGAAAAAGGAACTCATCTGGTAGATGCAGGAGATATCCATTATGAGCCATTTGGAATTTATCCAGGAACAAAAAAGAATCTGAATGAAATTTCCGAAGGTGATAAAATCGCAGTGCCAAATGATACGACAAATGAAGCCAGAGCATTGCTTCTCTTACAGGACAATGGAATCATCACATTAAAAGACGGGGCAGGACTCAATGCAACAGTAAATGATATTGAAGAAAATCCATATAATGTAGAAATTGTAGAACTGGAAGCTGCACAGGTAGCAAGAGTGACCGGAGAAACTGCATATGTAGTACTAAATGGAAACTATGCGCTGGAAGCAGGATATTCTGTAGCCAAAGATGCGCTTGCATATGAAAAATCAGATTCTGAGGCTGCAAAAACATATGTAAACATTATTGCAGTAAAAGAGGAAAATGAAAAAGAGGAAAAGATACAGGCTCTTGTAAAGGCATTGAAATCAGATGAGATTAAAGAATATATCGAAAAAACCTATGACGGAGCTGTGATTCCTTTTGAATAAGCACGACAATTGCACATGAAAATGGAACACTAAGGGCGGACATAACAACAAATCAAAGAAATCAAAGAAAAAAGAAAAATAAAAAAGTTTGAATTTAGACATTGACATTGTGACAACAGTCTAGTATAATCACATATGCACTGTTGGTGCACAACTGAATAAATGCTGTAAGATATTACAGAAATTCAGGCGAGGAGAAATACTCAAGAGGCTGAAGAGGCGCCCCTGCTAAGGGTGTAGGTCGGGAAACCGGCGCGAGGGTTCAAATCCCTCTTTCTCCGTTTGGTGCCTATGCACTAAAATGTATTATCAAAATGAATTAAAAAAAGATTCAAAAAAGTGTTGACAAACGAAGATACACGTGATAATATATTAAAGCTGATTCGAAACAAGCGAAAGCTTGAAAAGAATCACAAAAAAATAAAACAAAAAAGTTCTTGACAAACAGAAAACAACATGATAAAATATCAGAGTTGCTTCTGGAGAAAAGAAACAACAAAGAACCTTGATAATTAAACAATAGACAACAACCTTGAAAATTTCTTAAGAGAAGATTTTTTAAGAACAGCATCTAAGAGATGCACCCGTCACATGAGAATGTGACAGACAGTAAAAGGGATGAATTAGCTAGTAGTTAATTCTGACCGGAACGAACACTTTTAACGAGAGTTTGATCCTGGCTCAGGATGAACGCTGGCGGCGTGCTTAACACATGCAAGTCGAACGAAGCACTTTATTTGATTTCTTCGGAATGAAGATTTTGTGACTGAGTGGCGGACGGGTGAGTAACGCGTGGGTAACCTGCCTCATACAGGGGGATAACAGTTGGAAACGGCTGCTAATACCGCATAAGCGCACAGTACCGCATGGTACGGTGTGAAAAACTCCGGTGGTATGAGATGGACCCGCGTCTGATTAGCTAGTTGGTGGGGTAACGGCCTACCAAGGCGACGATCAGTAGCCGACCTGAGAGGGTGACCGGCCACATTGGGACTGAGACACGGCCCAAACTCCTACGGGAGGCAGCAGTGGGGAATATTGCACAATGGGGGAAACCCTGATGCAGCGACGCCGCGTGAGCGAAGAAGTATTTCGGTATGTAAAGCTCTATCAGCAGGGAAGAAAATGACGGTACCTGACTAAGAAGCCCCGGCTAACTACGTGCCAGCAGCCGCGGTAATACGTAGGGGGCAAGCGTTATCCGGATTTACTGGGTGTAAAGGGAGCGTAGACGGCATGGCAAGCCAGATGTGAAAGCCCGGGGCTCAACCCCGGGACTGCATTTGGAACTGTCAGGCTAGAGTGTCGGAGAGGAAAGCGGAATTCCTAGTGTAGCGGTGAAATGCGTAGATATTAGGAGGAACACCAGTGGCGAAGGCGGCTTTCTGGACGATGACTGACGTTGAGGCTCGAAAGCGTGGGGAGCAAACAGGATTAGATACCCTGGTAGTCCACGCCGTAAACGATGAATACTAGGTGTTGGTGGGCAAAGCCCATCGGTGCCGCCGCAAACGCAATAAGTATTCCACCTGGGGAGTACGTTCGCAAGAATGAAACTCAAAGGAATTGACGGGGACCCGCACAAGCGGTGGAGCATGTGGTTTAATTCGAAGCAACGCGAAGAACCTTACC
>OJPV01000057.1_pt1 | contig 83966 bp, 100 predicted proteins | sample 1598581 | NCBI WGS metagenome assembly OJPV01 (sample SAMN03922501, study PRJEB24848) | human gut metagenome | isolation source: stool sample | host: Homo sapiens | place: Germany | collected 2011-11
TTTGCGGTTTTACAGGTTTTCACATAATCTATTTGAAGTAGCACAATAGGTTAATTTAGTATTGTGTAGGGGTATTTCAATCCATACAATCCCGTAGATTGCATCGAAGAAATTCCTCACCAGTGAGGATATCTGTATGATTTCAATCCATGCAATCCCGTAGATTGCATCTATCCGTAACTGCTCCTTCCTTCATTCTAAAAACGATTTCAATCCATGCAATCCCGTAGATTGCATCTAAAATGGAGGTGAGGAAATGGATACAAACAATAAATTTCAATCCATGCAATCCCGTAGATTGCATCAGCAACAAATGGATGATTGCAATCTTTTTGTGCAATCTTTTCATGCAATTCACACAGTATTATGTCATGGTTGTAAAAGCAATAACAATTTTCTGTTTGATAAATCAAACTAATCATTGATTTCTTTTACCTACTTCTGGTGCGAATCCTTCTGTACATTTATGTGCATTTCATATTCGCATCATGGCGGCGTTGAACCTGCAACCATCACTTAAAGGAATTCATTTTATTATTTCCTTTTGTTATATTATAATAACATACAACACCTATTTTGTCAATAAATACCATACATTTATTGACATAATTCTCTGTAATTCATTCTGTTTTTCATGGAATAATTTCTACTTTTTATATGGACAATGAGAATGAAAATTAGTATTTATTTTTACTGTTTTTTATTACGCTATCACTGTGAGGACTCACCATGAAGTTTTATCTCCACAAAAAAACACGCCCATGTTATGTGAGCGTGTATATAATATTGATATACAACCATTCCAATCCACGTAATCATGTAGATTGCAATTACATCAATAATTTTATACCATGATTCCAATCCACGTAATCATATAGATTGCATTTGGTCTGATTATTTCCATCCTCTTATAGTGGGCAATTTCAATCCACATAACTATGTAGATTGCATCTGTACAAAAGGTATGTCTCATATGATGACAAGAATTTCAATCCACATAACTATGTAGATTGCATCAAAAAAGCGAACAATATATAAGATGTATATAATAATTTCAATCCACATAACTATGTAGATTGCATCAGCTTATGTGCAAATTGATTTACAGGCTTTAAATATTTCAATCCACATAACTATGTAGATTGCATCAGCAAAAATACACAATTATGATATTTTATTTTTATGCAATTTACATGTTATTGTGGTTGTAAAAGCAATAACAATTTTCAGAATGATAAAATCAAACTAATCATTGATTTCTTTTACCTACTTTCGGTACATCTATACCATGGCGGCGTTGAACCTGCAACCATGTTTATCTTATAAATTATTTTTAAATGGTCTATAAAACCCCATCATCTTCTGCTTTATCTGTAACCACTGGCAACGGGAATAACAACTTCATTTCTTCCCATTCTGTCTGTTCCATAGCTTCTACAGTCTGAATCAATCCGCTGAACAGTTCTTCCTGCATCTGCATTTCTGGTATTGCATTTCCATTTTCCATTGTCGTATCTCTGGAAAACATCAAATCTTTTAAGACGCTTTCTTTGGTCAGTTCTTGAATGCTCTGGTTCTTTACAAGGTCATTTAGAACTTGTCTTTCTTCATTGTTAAATCTCTGCATTTTCAATTTCCTCACTTTCTTCATAAAATCCATACTCAATGATGGTTACTTTTTTTCCTCGCATTTCTCTTCCCACACTTTCTCGTATTAAGCAGTGTGCCTGTTCCAACCTTTCCATATCGTACTGTACGTTCCGTAAACTCCAATCCAGAACAATTGAAATCTCTTTCAACGAAAGGTGTATTTTATATCCCTTTTCACTTCGTACCCCATACTCTTTTGCATAATCCATCAATCGTTTAAAAAACACCTTATCTGTATTGCTTAAAGGAACTTCATGCAGACCTGCTCGTCTGTTCATTTCCCTTAAAAACTGAATCCCCATTATCCATTCAATCCAGTATAATAACTTGCTTCTGGTTTCGTCTGCACTGGTTCATTGACAGATGTTTCTGATTGATTCTCTTCTAATTGCGTATGTTCTTCATTGGGATTCTCTTCGATTTCAGAAAGATTAAATTCTGTAATCACAATATATGGGTGTGCAATCTTGATTCCACCCACTTCTTTCGGATAGGTTTCCATCCATCCTGTTACAATGTCAATGGGTGTTCCATTCGGTAACTGTTTTACCAACTCCAAGGCTTCCCCTACAAATCTTCCATCTACATAATTATATTTGCGTTCCGGTTTTCCAGTCTTCGGATTCAAGATAAGTTTTCCACTATCATCTTTTCTTCCTGTTTTGCTACTGGTACACAGAGTTGCAAATGCAACCTTATCTGAATAAGATGGTTTAATAGTTACATCATATACCGTCACATATCTGCTCAAACTATTTCCTAAGCTAAATCCCATAATTACTCTCCTTTTCGTAGGTGGTATCGTTATAATAACGATACCATATTGTACCTACTTTGTCAACTTTCATCTTCCTCTACAAGCACTGCATCTTCCAAAAAAACTGTTTCTTTTTTCGGTTCAATTTTATATTTCTTCTTTAACTGCTCTGCTCGTTTCAACCTTTGATAACGCAAATCATTTTGTAACATCTTCGCTTTTAATTCTGGAAGAATGTTCTCTTCTAATTCTTCATCATTTTCGTTTTTCTTATGGAAAACCTTAATTATTCCCGTCAACATATTTCCCATTACCCATCCTCCTGTTATTAGCATCTTTCATTAGAATCTGAATCGTGAGTCTGTTCTTGGCTATCTTTTTCAGTTCCGCCTTTTTCTTTTTGTTTCGCTTCTTTTTCTTTTTGTATCTGTTCCAGTGTTTGTTCCAATCCCTGTTCGATTGCCGTTAAAGAAAAATTTGGTTTCTCTTTTGGCTTCGGCTTTTCAAATTCAGTCTGATTTTTTTCTGTTTGAATCTTTTTCTCTGGAATATAAATCTTTTCTTTTGCTTTCAATTCTCTTGTGGCAGATACAAATTCCTTCACAAAATTTGCTTGTCGTTTCCCATAAACCTGTTCCATATGGTCTGTCAAACTTTTTTGCGAACCATCCCCGATATCTACCTTTAATGTCTGATGTTCTAATGTCCTTTTATTCGGAGTAAAGACAATCATCTTACATTTTGAGTATGGAAAATATTCTCCTTTACTTTCTGCTGTCTTAGACAGCTTCTCCATCTGCTTCTCCCCTTCTTTTACAATCATATTTGCAACTTTAGGATGTGCCAGTGTTCCTTTTTGGAAAATTGGTGTTTCTGTCCACTGTTCACAGTATTCAATTTCTACAAACATCCCATTTTTGGCACTTACAGAAGCTATCATGTTTGCTCGTTCCATTACCGCATCAACGAATGCTCTTGGATTTTCATCCAACAAAGGAACTAATTTTTCTGCAACATACGGGCTTTTTTCTAAATATTTTTTTTGAACTTTTGGAAGTTTCTTGATTTCCTCATAATCTTTTGATAATTCTTCTAACATTTTTTGCGGATTGTTCAAGAACTTTGTGCTTAAATCTCCCACTTCATTTAATGTCTGAAACTGCTCCTGTTCCTGCCCGATTCTTTGAAACGCACTTTCGATTTTCTGAATACATACATCCTGCTCTTCTTTTGTTTTAGCTTCTCCAATTTTTTCTGCTTCTTCCAGAACAATATCGATGTTCTTTAACTGACGTTCCACATTATTTTTCAGTGCTTCCATGTTTGGATTCTGTTTGTCACCCTCAAAAATCCTGTCGTACTTTGAACACATGAAAAGTATATTCTCCTGTTCGTCCAAAGCTCTTTCTACATATTTTTTTGCCAGTTCCTCTCCATTTTTTAAGATAGCTTCCTGTGTAGGTGCTTCTTCACGGGCAACTCGAATCTCTAAGTTTAACCCTCTGTCTTCAATCTCTTTTTCAATTTCCTGTATGAGACTTTTGGCTTCTTTATTGATATAATTTAGGGATTTTTGGAATTCCTGCAATTCCAGTCCCTTTGACCATGCAGCAATATACTGGAAGGAACTAGAATCTGTTTCAAACCCAAAACTCTTACCTACCACATAAGCAACACTTTCCGCCTGTGTTTCACGCATACTTCTTCCTACATTTTCCCCGAATTTTTCATTGAGTTTTTCTAGGTCTGAATGCATTCTGCTGTGTGCCATTTCATGTATCATTACCACACATTTTCTAGTCGGGTCTAAATCATTTGGCAGTCTGATATATCCATTCGGATATTCGTCACTGGTCTTTCTACTAAAGTAACCATCTGCACCGCCCTTTAGTGTTTCATCACTTTCACGTTCAACTTCTGCAACAGGAATATTATGGTTTTCACTGATTTGTTTCAATACATCAAAGAACTGCTTCATTTTCTTTTCATCCAACTGTGGAATATCCATATCCAAAGATGGTTTGAATTTTGCTCGCCTTTCTGGTGTATTGATGACTTCATATTCCCCTTTTCTGTTTTTGCGTGGTTTTCCATCCCCTGCAAGGGCTAACTCTTCTTTTCTAAATTTTCCTTCTTTCAGCCATAATGTTTCTGGAATTATCGTATCTTTCACATCAAATACTGTTCCCACGGAATAATACATTGGTACTTTTCCCAAAATAGACTTCTGGATAAATCTTTGTACTTCCTGTTCATTGTTAAATATTCCATTTTCTTTTCCATTGACTTTCATTCCCCATGTTCCTTCTCGGTTCATGGTAAATTCCAGACTGGTCTTTCCAATACGATAAGATGCAACATTTAAACTGCTGTTTTTAGCAAGCTGACTAATCAGACTGTTTTTAATCATTTTAAATAATGCACCTTGATTTTTTTCATATGCCATAACAGGAATCAAGATTTTGATTCCTTTTGCTCCCTGTTTGACATTTCTCCCATATTCTTTCCACTGTTCATATCCCATAGTGTAAGAAGCATCCTGCTTCTGCAAGAAAACAAGGATTGCATTGTTAATGGAATAATTATTGGAAAACAGCCTGCTTGAAGTATCAAGCCAGTTTCTGTACTGTTCGCTGTTCATCATGTTTTGGATTCCTTGATGTAATTGTTCTATTAATAAATCCTGTTTGCTTTTCGTTTTGTCCTCACCGTGAGCGGATATAGCAGCTTCTCTATGAGAAGACTGGTCAACAGCTTCTTTTTCTTGCTCTCTTCTTTGCTCTGGCTCTTCCATAAATTCATACTCTTTTATTTCATTTTCTGTCAATGCTCTGTTGTACGTCAATTCCGCCCACGCTGTTCTTCCGATTCCATCTATCTGCTTTTGGTTATCATAATTTTCAAAGGAAACCAACCCCTGTTTAGGATATGTACCGATGGAGACAGGACGGTGGATAGAATAATATTTATATGTTTTTTGCTTTTCCAATTCTGCCCCTTTTGCTTCAAGAATCTCTGTGATTTTTTTGATTTGTTCTTCCGGAAGACGTACTTCCGATTCCATCCACCAATTTTTCACCTCTTGTAATCTTTCTAATGTATTTGCTCCGTCTGCTCGTTCCTGCCATTTCAACACTTCTGCTTCTACACTTAGCACTTCCTCTAATTTACGCAATTCATTTATTTCCATTCGTTCCCAAACATCATTTTTTTCGGTGTGAATGGTAAACCCTTCGCTATCATCATGCTGTGAAAGTTCATAGGTCAGTCTGTCTTTTTCCCCTTTAATTTCACATTCAAATTGATAGATGGTGGCTCGTGAAGATTGTTTCATAGAGATAGAGATTCCCTGCAACACTTTTACATCTTCTGCTGTCAATTTTTCTGATATTATTTCACTTTTATTTTGAGATTGCTCTTTAGAATTGTTTTCTAATTCATTAAAAGTAATTTGATAACCACCTCTATAATCTCCCCCGTTCTCTCTTATTCTTCTTTGTTCTTCTACCTCACTTTGTACTTTTTCCATATCTTTTATGATTTCACCATATGTAATAGATACAATCTTTTTCTTTTGAGTCCATCCATCCGCATTTTGTTTAACATAATTTCCGTGTTCGTCTGCATAAAATTCGGTAGTATCTTCCCAAATCTGGTCACCATCATTATGTTCATAAATATAAGCCGCAATTCTTTTTTTCCCTTCAATTGTTGGTTCTTTTTCGCTTATCATATCTTCTTTTTCATCTCCATTAATTTCCATTCTTTGAACTACTTCATGCACCATTTCATCATAAGATATCAAGTCATAATCAGGGTTCTGTTCTATCATCCATTTAGCTTCTTCGTAACTGGTAAACTGGTTATCATCCAATGGATGCAATCTGTCATCTTCGCCAATTTCGACAATGCGGTAGAAATGTACTGTTTTTCCATGTGTACCATCTTCATTTTCCACTGCCATATCAACAGTATCTTGATGAAATGTTTGGTCAGCATAATCTTCGGTGCTTTCAATCGCAACTTCTTTCCCTCTAATTGGTAGTTCTCCACCCATTGCCCTTACTTCTGCTTGGTCAATTGCCCTCTCTGCTTCTCGGTCAACTTCCATGCTTAAAACAGCGTTCAGACTTTCCTTATCGGTATAAACATCTGCCTGTTTTCCATGAAGTTGCTGTTCCGAAAATATTTCACTCAATAAAATTTCACTGGTTAATACGCTTTCCTTACCTGCATCATAGTATAAAAAGATGGGTGTTCCTTCCACGATTCCAGTAAATTCTGCGTAAGAAGAAGTTCCATCCAATTTCGCATAGAAGGTATCCCCTGTTTTCAATTGATTGATTCTCTGCATCAATCCGATTCTGGAAACAGAAACACCTTGGTAATCATTTTCCTGTGCTTCCTGCATCGGGAGATATGTAGACAGGCGGTTGAGGTACGGAGTGATTGCCTTATTATTCTCTTCGGAATATGTACTGTAAACAGAAAGCTGTTCTACAATATCTGCCACATCCCCTTTTCTGATTTTTTCCAGTAATTTTTCTTTTTGCAGTTCACGTTCTTCGGCTGTTCCATTATAAGAGATTCCTGTACGGTTTTTGTAATCATAAGGATTGAGGTCATGCATGTAGTCATCCAGTTCCCATGCAAGATTTCTCTGTGTCATCCATTCTTCTACTGCATCCGCAGATTCCAATATCAGAGTCGCTTTTCCATTTGCAGTATATACATACGTTCCGTATTCTTCCAGATGTGACGGAACGAATTCCCATCCGATTTCGTGCATCCTCTGATTGATGCTCTGCAAACGTTCTGTTTCCATTGCTCTGTTTTCTTCTACCGCTTTTTCATAAGTTTCATTCAGCAGATTTCTTAATTCTGTTGCATTTACATTTCTGATAACATCCATGCTCAACACCGCTTCGTTATTCACTTTTTCTTGGAATGTAAGACGGTTTTCTGGCTGTGTCTTATTTTCATACTGATATACGGTTTCTATCTTGTCCTGTTCTGCCAGAATGATTCCACGTTTTTCCGCCAAATCAAAAATCGGTTCATATTCTTTTAATTGTGCTGTTCTCTCGCTTAAAAGCTGTTTTATCTCTTCCTTTTCAGCAGACAGACTTTCCAAATTTTGATACATCAGATATTCTTGTTTGATATCCAAGTCATATTGGATTTTATGAATCATATCCTGTGTTAAAAAGCTATCTGGCAACTTCTGAAAACCTACGGTATCAACAAGATAGCTTTGGTAAGTATCTTGATTTTCCATTAAGACAAGAACATCCCCTGTAGATAAGGTATGTCCATAATAATCATGGGGTTGCATTGTCCACTGCATCTCTTGATAAATGCGATTAAGCCTTATCTGCATATCCTCTCTGTGAGTAAGAGTTGCAACATCTGGTGTCCAATATACCAGTTCATAGTCTTTGGATGAATAGGTTGTATTTTCATCATATCTTTGGAAAGAACGTTCTCCATTCGTCTGTAAGACTGCTACTTTCGGAAAAGCAGATGCATTAATTGTCGGAGTTTCCTGTTCTTTTGGTTCATAGTCTGTTATGTTTTGCCAGATTGATTTTTCCGCATCATCAATTCCGATTGCATAATGCATTGCTACACTTTTTGCTTCTATTTCTGTTAAATTCCTCTTTTCTGCCATGTTTTCTATTCCTTTCTCTATTTCTCTTTCATCAATTAATACTGTTACTTCAACCTCTCTTCCCCTTTGAGAACACGGAAGCAATTCTCGGTATAATTCCCTCATGTTCCATCCTTTTTTCGGGTCATCTGTACGCTCTAAAAAATCCGCATGTGAAAAAAAATCCCCATCCGCTCCTTGATAGGATAACTGCCAGTCTATCCCTTCTCTGGAACTTGGATGGAAATATATCGTCCATCCACGGTGGTCTTTGAATTGAAATCCAGTAAACCCCTCTTGATGTATCAATGTTTCCCATGCTTTTTTTACCGCTTCTTTCTGCTTTTCATGTAATTCTGCTTCTTCCTTGCGTTCCTCAAAAAACATTGCAATCGGGTCAGCAGTAATGGCAGGAATCTTCATCTTTTTTTCTATCACTGTTCTTGTTTTACTCCTTTTTTTTTGTTTTTGGTGAATTCCACAACTCTTCCAATTCTAAATCTGTCGGGCAAAAAACCTTATCATAATCATCGGATTTGCATTGAATGTTTAAAAAGTTTTCTCCACAAAACCTGCCCCATATTACTTTCACAAGTTTTTCCACCTCAGATGCATCATCTTTCCTCTTGCTATAAAATTCTAACCAATATGTGTCCTTATAGTGCCGGACTTCCGTTTTCTTTAAAATCGGCAATGGATAAATAGAATATTTTTCTGTTAATTGGTAGAGTTTTGTTTTCGTCATTTTTATGGCTTTCATATTTTCTCCTTATTGCTTTCGTTCTTCCCGTTCTCGTTCCCGTTCTTCCTGTGATTCTCGATTTTCCTCGGTTTTTATTCTTTCTCTTTCCTTCTCTAAGTACCTTTCCACTTCTTCCATGGAAAAACGTTTTTCTTCCCGCTCATGGTTCTGACGATATTGCTCTTGATTTTGACGATATTCTTCCCGTGCCTTTAAAATCCGTACACGGAATTCTTCTGACACCAAAAGACGAATAGCTTCTTGTTGGCTTAACTGAACTAATAAGTCTTGTGCTTTCCGCTCAAATTCCTCATTTTCTTCTTTGGTTTCTGACTCCTTTTTCTTTGCCAGTTCCTCCAATTCTTCCACATCACTCTCCAACTTTAATTCCATACTTTCCATACATTTTCTCCTTTTAAATCCATGTACAAAGTTTGCGTCACTAACACGCTTTTAATAATTTCATTATATTCTGAAAATTTGCATTATACAAGGGTTTTCTAGGGAAGACTGTATTTTTTTCATATCACTTTTATGCACTTTTTATAAGAAATATATTGCATTTTTAAGAAAACAAAAAACACACCTTGCAAAATCTACAAAGTGTGTTTTTTTATTTTTATCATATACAAGGGGGATTTCACTTTTCTCTATCCCTAAATCTTCTTTTAAAATTCACATAAGTATTATAAGCTACTAGAAGGGCTGTAATGATGAGGATAAGTTCAACAATAATATACATCAAAAATACAAAATCATTAACATAACTCTTCCATCCTTTAATTTCAGTATATTCAACTGAATCTAAACTATAATAGCTATTGCCATTTTCTAAGGAATTGCAATAACTACTCTTATCTCCCATAGAATTCTCAAACTCATCTTTAACTACATTACCATCTATTGTATATGTAAAACTATAATGACTAGGAATCTGTGTGTCAGTATTCGGATATGTAATGACTGCTTCAAAATTCGTGCATCCCCCTGCATCTCGGATAACTTTTTCCATATAAGCCTGTTTCCCGTGACGGTTCAAGTCACGGTTTTGCGGTGTGATGTTATATGCATTTGATACTCCGCCTAATGAATCCGCAATAACATGACCTTCATCTAAATCAGCCCGTTCAACTCCCTGCACTTTTGCTTCATCTTCATAATACCTGCCATCTTCTGTTACTGGTTCTTTTGATTCATCCTGTAGTATAATTTCATCAGCTACCACCCGAACCAACTGACCATATTCATTCGTGTACGCCCAATATTCTCTATCCCCATATCCTATGTCAACAGCTACATACGGCTCTCTATGACCAGATAAATCACCGCCATCTACTTCAATTACAGTGATTTCCTGTCCAGTAGGTACAAAAATATCACCTTTTTCTGGTGTACTTTCTTCCTTCCAACCTTTTCCTAATTCTTTAACTATATCAATCACATCCGTATAGGTGTGTGTCCATTCACTGCATCCCGCTAATGTAGTTGAAATTACGAATGACATAGACAGCACCGATACAAGTTTCACAAACTTATTTTTCAACTTCAATTTCTCCTTTCTTGTTATTTATCGCTATGATTCTATGAGAATATTGCAAATTTCTAAGATATAAATAAGTTTTCTTTTACACCACGTTATAATCTGGATACACACAATCCATATTGAAACCATTTTCGCAATATAGCTTTGTATCCGTAAGTGTGTCCGTGATAATGATATAATCTTCATATACTTGGGACACAACACAATCGATAAAGTTTACTGTTCCAAATTCTTCATTTTTAAATTTCACTTTTTGCCCTACATGAAATAAATGCATTAAGTTTGCCATATACTAATCTCCTTACACTCGATACCTTAATTTGAAATATATCATTCTACAATCTTACAAATGTTTCTTCTGTAATTTCTCCCGCTAAATTCAATCCAAAAGACACACTATCAATAATTTTTCCCTTTACGCAATCACTTGTAATAATGTGCATTGCATTCTTCTGTCCTTGTGTCATTTTGTAATAAGGAATCGTAAAATTAAACCCTTTAGAATAACCATTGATTTTTTTAACTGCATCCTCATACTCTTTTGATTCTTTAAATTCTTTCCTGTTCATAATAATTTTCTCCGTTTGAAATCATCTTTTCTTTACTCTATTATATTACCATATACTCCCTATTATGTCAAGAGAAATATTGCATTTATTTTTTAAATTTCCCTCTTGAAATCCGCTCCCCAGTGGGATAAAATCTACTTCCGGTGCGGGGCGGTGGGGATGCAAGGGCTACAAGATAGCCCTGCGTAACTTCCGATTTTAGATATGTAGTGCAGACGGTTTTGGCTTTTACAATGACTGTTCGCATACGGATATCCTCACTGGTGAGGAATCTCTTCCGTATGCGGTAGCATCCCTCAAAAAGCCAAAATCCCGATGGTCAAGAATGGCGGGTTACCGCCAAAGGTGGAGATTTTTCGCAGAAAAATACGACCTGTGTCTTGACTATCGGGAAGTCGGGACGGACAGGATGCTCCTGTGACGCTCTCAGCCTTGATTCTGGCTGTTTTTTCGCTTCACTTGATACTTTTATCCATAACGACAAAAAACACGCTCTACAAGGCTGTGAGCGTGTTTCTGTTTGATTTTGATTTATACGAATCCACCATCTTTTATATTACATTTTAATTTTCCTTTATATTCTGTTTTTTCAAGAATAAATTTTCTTTTATATGTACCACTCCCATCTTTCTTTTTACAGTTCAACACAATCTCCCCTTTTGCTATCAGCTTTTTCATTTGAATTTCTGTCATTGCTTTTTGGGTAAATCCCTGTGTGTAATTAAGATTAGCCAAGAATAATGGACACTCTGCATCTTTTTCTTTGGAACAATAATACATTATTTTAGTATGTGAACCTTCTTTTTTATTTGAGGAATAAACAGGACTTCCACAGAACGGACAAACCCCTTTTACTTCTCTTTCTTTTTTAAATGATACTTTCTTTTCTGCATCTTTCACCTCACTTACTTTTTGTTTTAAAAACATCTTGAATTCTTGTAAAAATTCTTCTTCCCTCATTTTTCCATCTGCAATTTTTGCAATCTTGGTTTCCCAATCTGCTGTGATTTTAGGAGAATATAATTCTTTTGGAAGTACCTGTATCACATTCAATCCCATTGCAGTTGGAACGATATAATTCGTTTTTCCTTTGGTTTCATTTTTACAATATCCTCTGGTGAATAAAGTTTTGATGATTTCTGCTCTGGTGGCTTGTGTTCCGATTCCTTTTCCTTTTAAGATTGCTCCATTTTTCAGCAATGCTCCTGCATTTTCCATAGAAGTCAACAATGTAGCTTCTGTATGTAATTTTGGCGGGGTTGTTTTTTTGAATACATTTTTGAGGTCTTTGATAGTGACAACCTGCCCTTGTGACAATTTAGGAAGTGTCTGCTCTTCTTCTTTTTCTGAATCCTCTTTTTCTGTTTTCCCTAAAAGCTGTTCTTCAATTCCTTTCCACCCTTTATCTAAACAGTGTTTTCCAGTTGCCGTAAATGGAATATTTTCTGCTCCATCAAATTCTACCGTGATACTGGTCTGTTCGTATTGATAAGGCTTGGAAAAACTGATAATCATTCTGGACATGACCAATTCCAGAATATGTTGCATACTTTCGCTTGTTACGCCTTTTTTCTTTTCTTCTGCGGTAGGTATCAGCTTTGAAAAATCATATCCATTGATTTTTTCAGTTAAGATTAAGGCGTGATGGTCTGTGACCTTTGTATCATCAACAATTTTTTTATCAATGTTCAGCCCGTCTTTTAAGACTGCATCTGCACTAGCTTGATATTTTGGGAATTTTCCGATGGAACGAATACGGTCAGCCATATATGGTTTTAAATCTTCTGTGATATATCGGCTGTCGGTTCTCGGATAACTCAATACTTTTTGTGTTTCATACAATGCCTGTGCGGTTGCTAATGTGACGGATGCAGAATATCCATATCGTTTGTTGGCATCCCTTTGCAGTTCTGTGATGTCATAAAGTTTTGGACGGTCATTTTTTTTCCTTTCTTCTTTTACCTCTTTGATTCTTCCTTTACCACGAATCAGAAGTTCTTGGATTTTTTTATCGATGACCATTTTATCTAATACTCGGTTTTCGGAATCCTTGCATTTTGTTGGAAAAGCCCCTTGTGTATCTTTTTTCCAGTACACATGGAAGTTTTCATCTAATGATGCATCCATTGTGTAATAATTTGTGACCTTAAAATTTAATACTTCCAGATAACGCTTCACAATAAAATACAGTGTTGGAGACTGCACCCTGCCTACGGAAATGTTTGCTCCATATTTTAAACTTTCTGCTCTGGACATACTCATACCTAACATCCAGTCTGCTTTCTTTTTACAGTATTCCCCTTTTACAATGTTTGTAAACTCTTCTTCTGCTCTTAAATGGTTCATAGCGTGTCTGATTGATTCTTCCGTCATGGACGTGGCACAGAACCTTCTTACAGGCTTATCACATCCTGCTTTAAATCGAATGAACCATTGTAGGATATGTCCTTCCGCTCCCATATCTCCACAGTTAATGATTTCATCTACATCTTCCCTGTGAATCAACTTTTTGATAACTTGAAATTGTGGTTTTGTGTTCTCTATTACTACCAGTTTAAAAGCATCCGGCATTAAAGGAAGTTCGGAAAATGCTTTCTCTTTCTGGTCTACATACATATCTTTCTGACTAACATATCCGTATGCTTCTGGTTCTGCAAGTCCAACCAAATGTCCTACCGCCCATGTAACCAGATAACCATTTCCCTCATAGTATCCTTGTTTTTTCTGTGTTGCTCCGATAACCTTTGCAATATCAGCAGCTACACTCGGTTTTTCTGCCATACATAGTTTATATCCCATTTAATCACCTCGTTATTTAATCTCTGCAATTTATGTCATTCTTCATTTTTTTTGCTTCTTCTCTTTTTTCTATTGCTTCTTTGATAGTTTTGGCATTATGTGTGCAGGAATCATCTCCTACATAACCTACGGTTACTTCTTCTGAACCACCATTAAAATAGTCTAAGTATACGTCAAATTCTTGGTACACTCCTAACTCTTTTACCTTTTTTGAAAATGTATATACGCTTGAATGTGGAATTTCTTCTAAGCCAAATCCCGTGATATCAAAACCATCTTCACAAATCTTTTTTACAACTAGATAAATATCATCTTCTTCCATGCAATCCCCATTTATAATTAACTCTTCTAATACATTTTTTAGGTAATAATTATCTGTATTTTCCAGTAATGTTTTCGCACATGCAATTACTTGTTGTTCCGTAATTTTTTCCTTGAATATAAATTCTCTCTTGTCTACTAAATTGTCTGTTGCTTCTTTTATTTGTTCTATAAAATCATCGGGAATATCATCTTCTATTTCTAGTTCTGTTTCTGTTTCTGATAGAATACCCATTTCAAAAAATTCCGCTACTGCTTTTTCGGTATTAAATCCATCGTCTTCTACTTCTTCACTTTTCTTAATTATTTCTTTTAATTTCCCAACTTCTTCTTCTAAGAAATTTATTCTTGAATTTATGTCTGAAAAGTCTTTTCCTATGGAATCAAACAAGGGTGATTTTACAAATATTTCGAAAGGAAAATCAATATTATAAAATTTTATAACATATAGTAATAATAACAATTTGATTTTTCCTTCTTCATAACAATCTTCACTGCATTTTTCTTTAAATTCATTCATGTAATATTGACAGTATTCATCACCAGATTCTTTACGCAAAATTTCTTCTACAAACAGTTCGATTCTTTCATTATCCCATAATGTTAGCTTGCAAAAATTTTCAATTGTACGTTCTTCTTCTACAAGATAGAACAGACAAGACAGTATTATTTTATACAAAATGGTTATCAATTCAATTTCTCGGATTTTATCATGGTGAATAGTTGAAATACTCTGCGAACTGTCGTAATAAAACTTATTTATGAATGCCCGAAAATCCATTGTTTCTTTTTCAATAAATTGTTCATTACACGTAATATTCCCCGACATCCTTTCTTTCCATATTCTTTTATTTAAGTTTTTTCGTTCGATTTCTTCTTTTGGTTCGGAATCACTACATAAATCATCCAGACTAATTTCAAAAACACCTGCCAATTTCTTTAGGATATCTATTTGTGGTTGCATTTTATTTGTTTCATATTTTCGAATGGAAACAGGATGTGTCTCTGTCAATGCCGCTAGTTGATTTTGGGTGATTCCCATTCTTTTTCTGTAATACTTGATATTTTCTCCTATTGTCATAATTACTTGCCCTTTCTTCTGTAATACTCACGGTGATGACAAAAAAGCCCCGTCCAAATGGACAGGGCTTTTATTACCTTTCTTTGTTACTGATAATTGCTTTAAAGTGTTCTATCGTCTTGTCCATATCTACTTCCAAAAGGCTCAAATATTCAAACCCCTGCAATGCAATTTCCTGTGCCTGTAAAACATGCTTCTTTCGTAAAGATTCTCTAATTCCTTTGCATACATAGAATCTTCCATCTATATTTTTAAAAATAATCTTGTTATCCATTAGGCTTTTCGTGATTTTTTGCATTGTTGTGATTCCGACACCATACTGATTTGCCAAGTCTTTGATTGGCGGTAATTTCTGATGTTCTTTAAATTCTCCTAATATAATTTTCAGTTCTATGTCTATTTGAATACTTTCCCATGTTTTAATGTTTAACGATAACTCAAAATTTCTACTCAACACTTTCTCTCCTTTTTAATTACAAAGTCGGAAGTGTTTTTTCTTCCGATTTGCGTTATACTTCTTGTTTTTGTGCTTCTAACTCTTCGGCATTTGATTCAATTTTTTCCTGCAAAGAGAGAAAATCACCAGTTTGCAAAGCAGAGATAATGTCTTCAACCGTCAATCCTTTCTTTTGCACTGAATTGGCAAATGAAGTGTATTTTTGGTTATCTTTCAGTAATGTTAATCTTTCAATGTTGGATTCACATTCTTTGATTTTTTCATCTAAGGTAGCTCTTTTTTCCTTAAATTTCCTTAAATTTTCCTGTTCTTTTTTTAATTTTTCCTCTATTTTGTTTCCATCAACCATTAATTCTTCTGCCATGTTTTATTAACTCCTTTCTTGAATTACGCTTTATGTATCAGCGTTCCACATATCTGTATAATGTTGGATTGCTTCTGTAATTGAATTTGCTTTTTGTTGGTTGAAACTATTATCCATATACATTATCTGAATTTCGTCTGATGACCAAATAACGATATCAAACCATTCATTCTTATTTCTTTCCCAAAAAGTGAATGACCCTTCTTCATTTGAATTTTGGAGTGACCATCCTGTTGCATGAAAATTTTGCTTTTCCAGAAAACTAAGGATAGAATTAAAACGGAATAAATCATGGTGTGCTAACAGTTTTTTATCTTTTGTACAATTAGATATAATACTGGCTTTTAGCAAATTGATTTCATAACCAACACCACTAATTTCACAACTAACACCATAATTTTTCGGGATTGTTTCTGTATTTTTTAAAAGTTCTTTTGCAATATCCAAAACAGTCATTTCATCTTTTCCTTTCCAAAACTTTATAGTTTTGATTTCGGCATCTTATTGATTGTTTTTCTTTTTTCGATAAGCAATATACCCGATTCCACATCCTAAGACTGCAATCACCAAAATCAATATGATATCATTTGCCATTTTCTCTTTGGTATCATCCCAAATTCCCGCTTCTTTTTGGGCTTGTTCGATTTCATTTTTCTCTGCTTCTTTTTTGGCTTCTTTGTCCTTTTGCTCCTGTTTTAAATCAGCTTTTGAACCACCACTCTCAATATAATCTTTTCCCGTGATAAAATCAAATGCCGCTTTATGTTCCTGTACATAATCATATTGCCAATCCATCAATTTCAAATAAGCATCTGAAACTACGGTGGAATCTCCTTCTGTTCCATTCATTAATTCTACAACAGGGGATGTGATTTCATTGTGAAACTTCTCTCTACTACTGAAATATTTTTCCCAATTTCCTAAGTTAATATATTTTTGAATTCTGACATAACTTTCATAATATACAAACCTGTCATACTGGCTCATGTTAAACCAATCTTCTTCGGTTGCATTTTTCACTACATTGACAAAATCATCCGCTCTTGTACGTGCTTTATCATTAAAAAGTTTTCCAAGAAATCCCGACCCATAAGTATTCCATGTTTCGTCATTCTTAACAAAAGATACACTGTCTAAAAATTCTTGAAACGCTTCATCTGCACTTTGAGTTTTGGAAGTGTTTGTTTTTTTACTTTCTTCTTTTTTTACATCCTGTGTAGATGATGTATTGGATGCATTCTGGTTATTATTTGATGTCTGTTTATTATCTGATGAACCACGACCAATACTACCTCTGATACTTTCCACTTCTTTTTCTACTTCTTGTTTTCGTTCATCCGTGTAAGTAATCTTCCAGTTAAACTCATATCCATTTGCAGTCGCAGCAAAATTCGTAATTTCTGTATTATCGCTATTTACAATCTGATATCCCTCTTTGATTCCTTTAAATGTAATTTTATATGTTGTCGGAGCAGATACTGTAAATTTCGGTTGATTTCCACTTCCATAACTATTTGCCTTTGTCAAGGTATAACTTTTGTTTGATGTACCTGTCACATCATTCATCAATACCTCAATGTCTCCCTCATAAGAATATGTTACATCTGTAACCGAAAATGTTACTGTACATGGTACAACTTCATCCCCTGCAAGTTCTTCATCAGCAAAAGCTGTTGTTGTAGCACCAAAAAGAAGGACTAGGCTTGTCAGCATTCCAAACAATGCTTTTTTTCTCTTATTCATATTCTTCCCAACCTTTCTACTTTTAATCATGTTTTAAAAAATTTTTTTAAAATTTAATTCTTCCATTCTTTGTAATATCCAAGCAATCATATCAGAATCATAGTAATCATTTGATGAAAATGAAACAGTTTCACTCATTTTATCAAATACGATTCGATTTTTCCATTCTATTTCGTCCTCTATTATTTGAACTTGAACCGGAAACTCTTCTTGATTGTCCAAATGGATAGGAGCGTAAATGATACTATTTTCATCTTCTTTTATCAGATATATCCCACTGTATTTGTAAAGTTTTTCTTCTACTTCTGTAGGATTTTGGTTTGTCAATGTTCTTGGATGCAATCCTTCTAAATGAATTGTTGGGCTTTGTTGTTTAAATGAATTCGGATTCCACCAAATATAAATATCCATATTCTGAAAGCAGTTAGTATCTTCTTCTAATACTTCTACATTTGTTTCCGTTGTTAAGATAATCTTTGATGGAAGTAATTCAATATATTCTTTTTTTAATCCCCAAAATCCATAATCATGTCTATATTTATGATTAAATTCTACACATTCAATACACTTTAATGTTTCTTTTCCTTCTTTTCCAATTACTAAACCATATTCATACTTCAAATTGTGAATTGTGTTATTTGCCAAAAACTTTCTTCCATGATTCTGAAATTCTTCATATGCACTCTCTACTTCATCCCATGTTTCACAAATTTTTATCAGTGGTGCGTTTCGGGGTTCTACAGTTACAAAAGCACTTGGAATCATATTTTCTTTGGATAAATAAATATAAAACATTTTCTTTTTCCTTTCTTAGACAGCACTATCACGGTGAGGACGGATAGAGCTGTCTATTTTTATTTTATTTTGGAAAGTTCATCAATCCATAACCTAAGATTACAGAACTTCCAAGTGGGTATGAATTCATAGCAACTGCATCCCCGCTATTTCCTTCTACCGTGTAAACCGTACTTCCGTCACGTCCGATGACAAGTCCGATATGGTCAGAGACTCCATCCCCATCCCAATCAAAGAAAATGGCATCTCCTGCAACAAGGTCTGTATAACCATTATTCCCCCATCTTCCATTGTTCCTAAACCAGTCAACCAAAGTCGGGCAGTAGGCATTATTACTTGTAGTTGGATAACTGTCACCAATTCCACTGTTCCTCATACACCAATCTACAAAACAAGCACACCATTCCACTCTTGAATTAAATCCCATGTGTCTCCAATATGGTTCACCGCCCTGTTGTCCTACCTGTGATAGTGCAAGGTCAATTACTTTTTGTCCAGATGGTCTGCTTCCATTGATAAAATCAACTCCACTTAAATCATCCATACCAATTCCACCACCAAAATCAGTAGAAACTAACTTCATGTATTCTTGGTAGATTTCATAAAATCCTTTTAAATCCTGTAATTTTTTTTCCTGTTCTTCGGTACGGTCTGGAATGTTGGATAATTCGTTAATCGGGTCAAGGAAATATTTACTTGTCAGAGCATATGCACCTTCCATATTCAATGTATAGCTGATAACACTATGACCATTACAATTTCGGTATCCATTGCAAGCATCTTGACATCCATTATCAGATTCTATCCATTTTACGGTGATAGTTGTTTTATCTCCCTTTGTCGATTTGCTAACAACTGTAAATTGCTTGTGGCTCGCTATCCAATTATCCACTTCTTTCGTAGGAACAACATAATCTGCTCTTTTTTCATGTCCAGGGCATACTTTATAACAGCAATCCGGACAGGTATATTTATTGTGTTTTCCAGATGATGCATTTGGACAGGTTAGAAGAGCATGAATTTCTCCACAACTATGTCTATTGACTGTTCCTTCTCCTGTTTCAATGCTTTGACCACAATATTCTGTACTGGTTGTACTTGAAATACGGAACAATGTGTTGAAAATATCTTTTAATAATGCCCTTGCTTCTCCGTCTGTTGGCTCAAGGTCATAGTCCATAAGAACCACTGCGTTGAAGACAGGCTGAATCATATTTGCCAATTGCTCATTGGTTGGAAATCCTGTTGTTACCTGTTCTATGATATTTGAATCCGAATTGTCGGAATAATAAACGGGCAGTGTTTGTCTTCCCCACGCAAGTGCGGCTTGATGGGAATTAAAAAACAAGTCTATACGATTTCCTTTGATTGCACCACCTGTATCTTCCGCAACATAAGTATGATTGTTAAAATATACTTTTGTACCAAGCGGAATTACAGAAGTGTCTACTGCTATCGTCCTTCCTTCTGTTGGAGTTGTACCAGATGCAGTTTTAGAAGGTCTTCCTGTACATTCGGGGTCATATGGATGACAGCAGTAATGGCAAGTGCAATAAGCAGTAACTTCAAAATTTCCTATCAATTCGCCTTTTGAACCAACTGTAACAGAGGTTGTTGTTCCTGTATTTGCTTTGTACCGCACAATATCATATTTCTTTTGTGCAGAACTTAATCGGTTTGCGATATCTGCTTTCAATTCTTCTACCAATTTAGGGATTCCGCTATCTGGTTTTGTGATATACTCTCGGATATCCTGTTCTCCCATTTCTGTTTCAAATGTGCTACTGAAAATTGTACCAATAAAAGCAATCGGGGCTTGGATAACACCAGATGCTAACATCACGATAACACAGATAACCAGAACTGGAAGCATTGCTTTGCGGAAAATCATTTTAATAGAATTCATTAAAGCGGTTGCTACGGAACCGCCCGCTTTAGATACAGCTTTCATTGCCTTGTATCTGGCTTTTTCCCAAGCCGCTTTCAAACCATTATTTCGAATAAATCCGAATCCTTTTTTTGCAGCTTTCCCTGCTTTTACAGATGTTTTTATGGTTGCTTTACTTGCTCTGATTCCTTTCACACCTGTTTGTATTCCAAGTTTTCCTGCCTTGACTCCAATTTGTCCTGCTTTTCCTGCATATCCCAATGATGCGACTCCAATATCTTCACTTTGCATCATATTGGAAATTCCCATATCTACTAAACTGTAAACATGTGGGCTGGCTTTCGATGCAACAAATTTTCCGCCTTTCAAAGTGCCTTTCCCAATCTTTACACTTAATTTTCCAGTTTTGAGCATTCCTTTTCCTAATGCTTTTCTACTGATAGTAGCACCTTTTTTTATCCCCATCATGGAATACATTCTGGCTTGTTTTAAGATTGCCATTGCTTCTTTTCCTGTAGCAGTTCCATTTTTTAGCTTGACGGAAAAATCTACAACGGTTCTTGTACCTCTTTGTACTACTGCTTTTCCTGCGTTCAGTTTTGCTTTTAAAATATGCAAATCTGTTTTAACAGTATTGATTCGATTTTGAATCCCTCCAACTGTATGTACTATCCCTTGATATATTGGACGGTTTATCAGCCCAGATGCTTCTGCATTCATGTGTATCATATTCGGGATATCTTTGATTCCAACTGGAAAATACTGTGCCGTTTGAAGATAGGTCTGTGTGCTTCGTTTGATTGTAACAGTTGCCAATCCAAAAGTGTAAGTTCCCCCTGCAACTTTCACAAGCATATCACTCGTTTTTTGTGATATTTTCCATCCAGTTTTTACACCTGTATAGGTCATTTCAGCAGAACGCATACTGGAAGAAACACTTTGGGTGGCTAAATCATCTTGTTTATCCAAAGCACTTTCCGCAAAATGAAGTGCCGATTTGATATTACCCGTTCCGAGATTTAAGCCTATCTTTTTATTTTGGTACGGTGCAAGTCTGGATTGTCTGCCAATATCCTTTTCTATCTGATTTCCGGTTTGAATAGTAGTCTGATAGCTTCCTTTTTTACTTATTTCAGAAGCCCTCTGTATGGCTTCCTGTTGCTTCTGACTTCCAGTTTGTACATTTCCCGTAGATGCGTTCCCAACAGTGCTTACAGGTTTGGAAAGCGTTGCAATTCCTCGGACATTTCCTGCGACTACATGAGGTCTGGAAATGGCTTGTGTATTAGCTGTTGCCATATTAACTTTCTGTGTCTCTGTCGTAACATTAGTCTGATAGCTGTTCTGTTTTGTAGCTTCTACCGTCCTTTGTACTGCTTGATTGATGGTCTGTCCACCTGTCTGTATATTATCCATACTTGTTTTTCCATTATTAGAATAAACAGATGCATGGATAACAGGGCTTGTCTGCGGTGTAACAATCTCTTTTGCATTTATCTCTGCCCTGTTTGCTTTCTGTGTCTCTGTCGTAACATTGGTCTGATAGCTGTTCTGCTTTGTAGCTTCTACCGTCCTCTGTACTGCTTGATTGATAGTCTGTCCACCTGTCTGCATTTGTTCTGTACTTTTCACTTTACTGTTTGTACTTGAATAAACAGGATTGGTATACTTTTGTTGTGGTGCGGTAGGAATCTGTGTCTTTGCAGTTTGTACTTTGATTCCGTCTGTGATTTCTGGAGTTTTATTTGTACTGTTTAAAACACCTTTATCCTCCGTCCTGTAAGCGTTGTTGGAACGGTAGTGTTCTGTGGATTCCTTTGCACTTTCTTTTGCTTGGGAAGTCTTTTGACTTCCCGTCTGCACTCCTTTTTTTTCTTCCATCGAAACTACTTCCTTTCATCACCGTGAGGATGTTATCTATTCTCTCTTATACTCACGCAGATACCGAATGGTTTTCATTTACAAGATATTCCACTTCTTCATCTGTCAGTGGCGTTTCAACATGGTATTTTTCCTGTAATCTTTCCACTTCTCTTCTGATATCTTCTTCACTGACTCCCTCACCAAATGCAGTTGACATCATATGATACAGATAAGAACTAGATGGGAATTTATCAACAACTGGTACAACTACTTTTTCTGCAAATAACAATCCGCATCCTGCATCTGCACCTTTTACAAATTGCTCCAAGGTTTCGGAAATCGGAAGCATTTCGCATAATTTTTTCAAATCTTCACTATGCTGATTCAGCATCAGAATGAAGTCGGAGTTTCCAACCATACCTTTTGCCTGTTTGGAAGCTAATAATTCTTCACAATTCTGTGTGATACCTGTGATAACAAATAGTGATAGGTAATCCTTTGAAGTAATCTCTGGATTTTCCCCCACTCCACACCGTGCATGAAACTTTCGCTTCACACGGCGTTCCAACGATTTTTAAGCATTTTCAATTTTAATTCTCTGCTTAAAAACTGTCTTGTGGCTATTGCTAAAATTTCATTACAAAATTTATCATCGCTCATGCCACTACTCTCACTTGGACTAAATTAGGTTATACATTTAATGCTTTCCCTAATAATACTTCATAGATAGTAAAATCTCCGTATTCCAAGTTTTCCTCGTACCATTATTATTATCTTTACATATATCCTTAGACCGTTGGTTTGAGCCTGTAAGCTAGATAGCACCTGTAATGCTATATGGTATTTCATAACGACCAATCTTACTTTACCACACTTACCTCACCAGTTTTGAAACTGTTTTGTGAGCATTACATTTCTGTAAAGTCAAATTTTAGACCCTTACATTCCCAACTTCGTCAGTTCCTTTTTGAACATCCTAATCATAGATATTTTATAGACCCTCGAACTATACTACTCGACTGCCTCCAGTTCGGTTTTCCTCAACATAACTTGTTAGGGTAGATACTGTCCTTTTTAACGAGCTTCTGACCAATATTTGTTTACTCAAATTTCAGCCAGTCGTAACTTTGGGAAGGCATTTCAAGGCGTTACCCTATCATTCTACCTATCATAATAATAGTTGTCAGTTAATATTTAATTTTCATTAACTGCTTTAGTCTTTGTATTTCTAACCTACGTTAGATTTTTAAACTAAAAACGAGTCGCACGACCATATTTTCTTCCTCTCTTATAAAGCTGTTTCAACTGTTCAGCCGCATAATAGCTTTGGAACATGACATGAATTTCATCACAGTAACAATATGTTCTGATTCCCTTAAATTTGTTTTCCACCATACGATTCCAGATAAAGTCAAAGACAATGATTAACGCAACCTGCTTTAACTGTTCTCCTAAATCACGGACATTAAATACTACAAATCGATTATTAATGTTAATGTTGGTATGGTGAGAAAAGACATTCATACTTCCTGTTGTGTAATATTCAATTCCTTCTGCGACCTTTTCTGCATCTTCCGATTCTGATTTTTTGGAATTCAAAACTTCCTGCAAATCAAGTAAAGTCGGCATATAGGAAGGGTCAAAATCATGTTTTAGATATTCTTTATATGTTTCCTGCACACACTTATCAATCAATGTTCTCTGCTGTGGGGTAATCGTAGAACTGTCCGCTGAACCATTTACACTAATCATACGTTCTACAATAGACATAATGTATTCGGTTTTCTTACGGATTGCTTTTTCTTTTTTAATTTCCATTGGGGTTGTACTGCTGTCATCATCTTCTGTCAATCCGTAATCTTCCAACATATCCATCGGATTGATGTAACAATCGGAATCGGAACTGATTTTTAAAACTGTACCACCCATGATACGGCAGAATCCACCATATTCATTTTCGGGGTCAATAACCAGAACATTTGCTTGGGAATCTCTTAAAAGAACATTCAACATTTCCCTCTTAACGGCAAAACTCTTACCAGAACCAGATGTACCTAAAATGAATCCAGATGGTGTCTTCATTTTTTTACGGTCAACAATAACAAGATTGTGGCTCATTGGATTCATACCATAATAAAATCCAGTTGGCTGAAATAATTCTTGGTTTGCAAATGGCATGAAAATAGCGGTACTTTCTGTTGTTAAAGCACGTTCCACACTTAAATCTTTTGGTGGATATCCGAAAGGCAAGGTAACTTTAAATGCTTCTTCCTGTTGGAATCTCAATTCCTGTAATTGTGTGGTGTATTTTCTTGCTTTACTCTTTAAGATTTTACAGTTCTCATTTAATTCTTCCAATGTAGAACCATGCACCAAAAACAGAATGGTTACAAAGAACATTTTTTGGTTTTTATTCATCATGTCATCATACATGGTTTCTGCCTGTTTATGTGCATCCTTGATACTGTGCTGTATGGTTTCTGGGCTATACCCTGCACGGATGGCTTTCTTTTCCGCATCAATTTTATTCATTTCAATTCCTGTAAGCTGTCTTTTGACAATCATTAAGCCTTTATCCTGTGCAACTGCTTCAATGGCTAATGTTGTAGTGACAGGGAATTCATTGTCGCACATATCATACAAGAAATCATCCTGTAAACTGGCAGGAAGATTGTTCAAGAACATTCCACAATAGTATTCATCCTCAATCTGGAAGTATTTATTTTGGAAATGAATGAAAGATGGTGCAATATAATCTTTGGTGCTGATTCCCTGTTTCATAATGAAATCATAATCAATCTTGAATTCGCCTTCTGAACCTTTTCTGAGTTTGTCATGGTAGTATTCCAATCGTTCCTCTGTTTCCAGATATCGTCCATTTGCTCCGATACGTCTTAAATTGGTAATGATTTCTGCATCTAATTTGTGGAATCGCAACAATGCTTCAATCGGCGTATCTGCATCAATGGTAACGGTGATAAACTTATGAATCTGCATATCATTTCTTCCGGCAATCATCTGTGTACGCAGTACATTATTCATTTCCTCTCTGTGAGTATCATAAGAATCACCTTCCATCTGGCAGAATACTTTTCGTTCATATTCTTCTCTGGAAATACTGCGGTTATCAATACAGAAGCTGAATCGAACATCATCTGAAAAGTAATTGAGGAATTCCCCCAATTTTACAAAGATATGTACCTGTTCATCTTCTTTTCCTGTACGGTAATTGATATCATCAATCTGATATACTTTGGAAAATTTGTTCGGAGTTACCTCAAACATTCCTTCAATGTAGTCTGCCACATAAGGAATTGTATTCTGTGTGCTTTTGGGAATTGTTGTCTTGACTTTTCTTCTCTTTTTTAAGGATTCATTCTGCTTCTTGACTTCCCTTGTATTCTGTTCTACTTCTCTTTTTCTGTCATTTAATTGCTTTAAATTCCATTTTTTCAATATATTTAGTTCTTTATTTGTACAAACATATTGTGGATTTTCACGCTGTTTTTTAAGAATTGCTTCCGCTTTTTCTTGTAATTTATTTCCGTTACTTTTTAAAGCCAATTTAATCTACCTCCTGTTCCTTTATCAGATTCTGTTCTTTTTCAGCCTGCTTTTTTTCTTTTTTGGTTTTATTAAAAAGGGATTGTTCATCTAAATTAAATTCCATTAAATTTCCTTTTTGTTCTGCTTCATAAAGCAATGCCGCTTTTTCTAAACTCTGGATATATCGGATTTTTTTATCTATCCTTTTGGCTCGAATTCCTTTTGGCTGTTCTTCCTTGATTGCGATATTCTGCCATTCACGGAATGCATTTTCTGTTTTAAACACTCGTTTTTTTGGATAGAAAACTTCATATTTCAGCCATACAATTGCAAATTTCTCCATCGGCATTCCATTGAATTTGATATAACCTATGGATAGTAACGGAACAGCAATCAAGATAATCGCCCATGAAACCACATCCTCTGATAAGAATTTCATTCCATAGAAATACAACGGTACACAAATAAGTAATGTCGCAATTGTCGATAACAATTGCCTTGCTGTCAATCCTAAAATGATTTTTTCCTTGTATTTTCTAATTTCATCTGGTATACGGACTGCTATCATTTTTCTTTCTCCTTTCTTATCCTATACTGCATCTAAAATATTCTTCGCCCATTGACCACAGCGTGCCAGACTCAAACAAAGTACGATTGCCGCCATTAACATAGTAAAGGATAAGTCCGAAATAATTACTGGTGCTTCTGCCCCACTGTTTATCGCATCCTGTATCATTTCTGTGAACGCACTACTCATAATGATTCCAAAGATTTTCATACAGAGTATCATCATAACTCCCTGTAAACAGACCGAAGCAAAGCTACGGAAGAACTTCCCTGTGATTCGTGAAAATCCACCGCCTGTTCCATCCCCCAATGGGAAAAATGAACATGGAAGTGGGGATACTGCTAAATACGCATATAATTCAAACATTCGCCCGTATGCCATGACCTGTATCAAGATTCCACAAATCTTGATTGCCAGAACCACTAAAAGCATGGAAGCAAACAATCCAAAAATCGTAAAGAATCCGTCAACTTGGTCTGCCAATGGTTTTACCTGCTCTAAAACTTCATTTCCTAATTTCAAGTTATCTTTTCCTATTCCAGTTATCCAATCACACGCCTGTACATAACATGCTTGCAAAAAGGTTGGTGCAATATCGATACAGACTTTTGACAATGCCAGTTTCACCGCTATTTTTAAGCCATGTTCCCATTTCACAACATCGACTTTTGAAGCAACATTTGCCAATTCAATCAAAAGGCAAATGGCAATGACTACATAGCAGAATGGTTTTAAAATTTCAGAAAGTCCTAATACCTGTGTCCATGCAGCACCAACTGGTTCTGCCAAAACTTCTCGTGAATCTGCAAGCGTTTTGTCAAAGCCATTTAAACCAGAAGCCAACAAACTCATAAGATAGTTTAATACTCCATCTTTCATTTATCTGTTTGGTCCTCCTTTCTTTCCTTTTTTTAAGGCAAATTTGTATTACAACAAACTCGCCTTTTCTTTTGGATTTTTATGCAAAAAATGTACCTGTTAAAGCCGCTACTGCTACAACGATTGCTCCTGCTACAATGGTACTGATTCCCTGTGATTTCTGTTCAGCATCATTGTTTTTCCATCCCAATCCAAACATGACGCCCCCGACAAACATGACAACTCCTCCAAGTCGAGTCACCCATGTTTTCATAAGGTCAGATATGGTTGTCCATAAGGTATCCGCATTACTACTTGCAAATGCAACATTGCTTGCAGAAATCAAAAGGACGAATGCAAATGCAATCACATAACTGTAGCGGTTCAGAAAACTTCCGATTTTTTGAATTTTGTTCATTTCTGTTTCTTTTTTCATTGTTTCTGTTGTTGTTGATTTTTTCATTTTCTTTTTACCTCTTTCGTTTGATTTTTTTATTATAAGGGTGTTCATACCCAAATAACCTATTACTTCTCTTCTGGGCTTTTGATTTCATCTTCCGGCATTTGACCCGAATTTTTTAATTGTGAAATCTCTTTATCCATGTCCATTTCTTCTTCAAAATCAAAGTCCGATTCCATGAAATCTTCATCTTCTTCATATAACTCTTGCATCATTGCAAGTGATTCTTCATCTATGGTGTCAGCTTCCCCCTCGGATGGCTCTACTTCTTCATCTGACATTAGCTCAACTCCGTTTTGAAAGGTCTGTTTCATCAATTCTGCCTGTTGGTTCGTATCTTCTATTAATTCACATACAGAAGTTTCTTCTGTGGGTTCTTGGACATTCGTTTCTGACTCTTCCTTGGTTACAAGTTCATCTTCTACCTCACGGAGTGTATCATCCTCGATTGTATTCTCTTCCCCATCTGGAACTATCAGTTCTTCATCCGGTATTACATCAAAATTTCCACGCCCGATACGATTCAGCATTTGTTCTGGACTAATAACAAGTTCAATTAGTTCTACATCCTGCATTAATCGTTGAACCTCTTTTTGTGCTTCCTCACGGAGAGTATTTTTCATCATTTCTTCCAGTTTCTTTTCTGATTCCATAATCGGTTTCTGTGGCTCATGTTGATAAGTAAACTCTCGGTTTGCATCACTGGTGTAACAATAATTCGGATGGGTTGTATAATCAAATTTCTTGGAATAGAATGGATTCCTACCGCCTACAAATAACAGACAGTCAGATTTTGGAAGTTTTCTCACTTCTGAAATATCCATTAATTCCCTTCCGACTTTATCAAAGTTTTGAGAACTAGAACCTTGTCTTCCTCGTGTTCTTCCTGTTGTTCTCTTGTCGAATGTTCCTTTTCCAATCAGTTTTACAATGTATTCTAAAGTGGCATCATGGGTAATTGCTCCTAAATATAGCAATGTATTACAGTTATCGATAATAACTCCCCAATCATCCTTGTACATTTTCTTAATCTGCTCTAAGGATTGCAGGATGACCGTAATACCAACTCCAAAAGAACGTGCGTAAGCTAATATCTGTACAAAGTTTGGAATCGTGCAGGTATTTGCAAACTCGTCCAAAATGAATCGTACAGGTATTGGGAGTCTTTGTCCGTCATGCTTATGTACCTGCGTTGCACAATATTGTATTTCTTGGAATAACTGCGTAAACAACATTCCAGAAATGAAGTTATATGTTTTATCTGTCGGTGGTACATTAACAAATAATGCAACTTTTTCTTCTCCAATCCTGTCAAGTTCCATTGTGTCGTGAGAGAAAATACGTCTAACTTCCTGTGTCTTAAATGGTGCAAGTCTGGCAACTGCGGTAATAACAATACTTTTTGCTGTTTTTCCGCTTGCTTTGCTTCGGAATTCTTCATACATATCGATTCCAATATGGTCTTCTCCCAATTCCGCTTTCATCATTTCTACAAACTGGTCTAACTTGCTATTTTTTTCATCATTTTCTTCATCAATCTCCAACCATTTAATTAATTTATTTACAGTATTCATATTCCTGTCTTTTTCTTCAAAACAGTCTACTGTAAAATAGAAAATAGATTGTAAGAATAATCGTTCTGCTCTATCCCAAAATGGGTCATTACTTTGTTTGCTTTCCCCACCATCTGTATTCGCAATGATGGTTTCAATTAAAGAAAGTATTCGTTCTTCATATCCTGCTCTTTCTGGATGAATATATTGGAACGGATTGTAATAATCTGATTCTGCTTTATTATCCAGATTTAACACCTTAATTTTGTATCCATTACTCTTTAAGAACTTTCCGCACTTTTCTAACACTTCCCCTTTTGGGTCAGTGACCACATAAGAACAAAACGCCTGTAAAAGATTCGGAAGAACATATCCTCTACTCTTTCCCGAACCAGAACCACCTAGAATCATAGTATTAAGGTTCAGTACATAATTATAAAAACTGATTTTCTCTGTTGCCGTAAATAGAATGTCTGCATTTTTGTATTTCTCTTCTACTTGTTTCACTCGTTTTTTTACATCGTAGTATTCAACTAAAGAATATTCATACTTTCTATTCACTTCGTTTCTTCGTTCTTTGGCTTCATCTGATTCCAGTAAATTTTTGTTTACTTCTTCTTCTATTTTTTTCAGAGTTTCTTTTCGTTCTTCTTTTAGCAGGTCTGGTTTCCATGCCTGCCCTTCCATTCTTATTTTTTCTTCTTTTAACTCTTGTAAGATTTCTTCTTCACGTTTTTTATGTGTTTTCTTTACATCCTTTTGTTCATTTTGTAATTTTTTTAATTCTTCAACAGCTAAAGGATTGGTACTGGCTTTTAATTGTTTTTCTCTGTCTTTTCGTTCTTGTTCTTCATCTTCTTCCCGACTTTTTAAAGTTTCAAGTTTTCTTTTTCTCTCATTTTGATAGTATTTTTGAGTTAATTTCAATTCTTTCTTTCGCATATTCATAATTCTTATCTTAGATAGAATGAACTTTGCAATATGGTTCTGTGAAAGAAGCAGTAAAAAGAAAATACTTCCAATTCCATATTTAGATGCTTTTTGTTTTGCAAGACCAGTAAACAGGATGACTGCAATTATTTCGATAAGAAACAATGTCATGCTGATAAAAAACGGGATTCCTTTTTTCAGCTTTACTACTATGCCTTTCATTTTCTTGGCTTTTTTCAATTCCTGCTGTTTGATTGTATCTGCAAATAAGTCTACAATGTCATTTTTTGTACCCCATTCCGCAGTTCCAAATTCTTTTCCAGAAATATAATTTTTTTTATTATCTTCAACCGCCGCACAGACTACAAACCATCCAAGTGCTGAACTCAAAAGGAATTTCACAGTGTATGCATTGGTCTGGATATCCATCGGGTTACTATTCAAACGTTCTGTTAATAATTGAATGCATGTGAATAGTTTATCTTTCTCAATTATTTGTCCAGATGAAACCATCTGTAATGTGGTTTCCCAACAAATAGCTGAATGTAAAGCAAGATATAAAACTACAACAAGGCAAATGATATATATTACATAATTATCACTTTTTCGTTTACCTATTGGACTTGAAGCACTCAATTTACATCTCTCCTTTTTGTCCGTCCTAATCACCGTGAGGACAAGGACTATCTTTCATGTGTGCTTACATTTTTAGTTCCTTTACTTTTTGTAGTTTTCCCATTTTCAACGGATTTTGATTTTTCACCATTCTTTTTATCAGCTTCTTTTTTCTTTTTATCCAACTCTTTAGAAACGTCATCGAGTTTATGATTTCCTCTTGTTTTATCCTGTTTTTTATCTTTTCCTTTTTCCTGCTGTGGTGCATTTTTCGTAATAATATCACTCTGCACTGCATTGATATTTTTTCTGGTTTGCGTCAGCTTTTGGCACTGTGCCTGTTTTTCTTGGATAGCTTTTGAACATTCGTCAAGTTCTTCCTTTGCCTGCTGATACTCTGGCTCATGCTCTTCATAGGTCATCATCTTTGTTTTTGCCAAAGATTGTTTTGTTTCTAATGCCTGTAACGTTTCATACGTTTTAATCTGCTCTGCAATGATTTTTACTTCACTTGCATTAATACGTTGTTCATTCGTCATATCTTCTTTGAGCATAATTGGTTTTCCAGTTTCCGTATCATAGGCGAACCCATCTTTATATTCCGCTCCACGCTCTTCCAACTGTTTTTTCAAGTCAACGATTTTATCTTCGGAAGTTTCTAAATCATTTTCCACTTTTCCAAGTTCTTGCTGATTTTGTGACTTTACTTCTTCAGCCCATCGTTCATAATGTTCTTTATTATAAAATTTTAAGAATGTACCCGAAAAACCTCCTTTTGACATAATTTCATGTTTCTGCTTTTGCCAATAGTCAACTGGTTTTCCTTGAAATCTCCCGTCATGGGTGGCAAATACTTCTTTTCCATCAGAGAACACTCGATATTCTGTTTTTGTATATTCTTTATTCTCAAAATCCAGTTCCTTTTGTCCGTGACAAAGAATATATTTGGATGGGTCTGTTGCATCTACCACAATGCTGTTTAAATCCCTGTCATATGTACGTCCTGTATATTTGTTAAGTGCTTCGGAAAGGTTCATTTCTTTCGTAGTTTCTTCTCCGTACATAGCTTCATTAACAACTTGTTCTGCTGTCTCTTGATTCATTTCATCACAGGCTTTTTTCTGCATTGCTTCTTTTTGTTTCAGCAATTCATTCAGTTGTTCCTGTTCTGCATCCGTCAAGTTTTCTTTCTCATTTAGTTCATCAATTTGTTTGTTCAGATTTTCCATCTGCATTTCTTGATTGCAACGGTCAACGATATTTTTTATTTTCTCTAAATCTTCACGGAAGCATTCCATCTGATAATATATTTTTCCATCTTTATCTGGATTTTTAGATTTTACTCCCGTGATGGGGACACCATATCTTTTTGCCATTTCTGCGATTCTTTTAAATTCTCCTTCTGGAAGCAGCATTCCAATTGGAACAAGTGGTTTTCCTGCTTTTTTCATTAAGCTATGTTTTACAAATCCCTTTTTCCCTTCAATTTTTTTCAAAACTTTTTCTTGTTTGATTTTGCCTTTGTGATTTTTCCATTGGGCTTTTTTTAATTTTTCTCCTGCATCGAATTTTTTTACAATTTCCGTCTTAACTGTTCTTGCTACACCAAAGAATACTTTTTCCAAAAATTTTAGAATTGCTTCTGCGAGTTTTGCTTCAAGTTCCAATGCGGCTTTTCCAGAATCTGACCCTAAATCACTCATATCACTCAATTCCCTCCTTTTCTAACATGTACAAAGTTCGCGTTACCAACACAACATTATTTTACCAGTTCCGGTGCATTTTTTCAACAATATTCTGAAATATTCTGAATCTTTTAAAGATTGAAAATAGACGATAATAATAGAAAAAAGCAGAAAAATCTTGCTTTCTGCATATTTTTTCTGCTTTTTTCAGTATTTCATATTTTAAGACCAAAACAGGCAGGATATTAGGGAATCCTGCCTGTTTTGGAACGGATATATTTTCCGTTTTCAATATTGTGTTTGGGGAATGTTTAGAAAAGTTAATACGGTTATTTCTAATCGTTTTTGATGATAGCACATCTTATTTTTAATTGCAAGCGGAATCGTTTACAAATTATGGGTACAAAACAACTGTATCCAATTGCTCGCAAATAATACTGAAATTATTATAATGATAGCAATGGTAAATAGCCGTTTTCTTCTAAGACATTCAATGTTTCCCCTCTTGGGTCAGTAACCACAATCCTATCACCGTGAGAAAGTACAAAAGGAAACATAAAAGAAAATGGAAATTACTCACTTCCCTATAAGTTCAGATTGTATTTCAAAAAGTCCATAACCATATTCCTCTAAATTTTTGTCTGAATTCTGATTTAACTCTTTACATCTTTTTACGGCTTTTCGCTTGGATGTCCATACTGAATCTATGAAATACGTTCCATCCCCGTTGATACATGTGCAAATAACTATATATACCCATTTCATACTACTTTTCCTTTCCACATTACTTCCTATTCTCTTCTGCTTCCTCATCTTCTCTTAGTTTTCTAAGAAAGAGCCAAAAATAATACGGCATTATACAAAAACAAATAACTCCAATCCATTGAATGAATTCTATGTCTAACAGTATTCCAATGAGCAAAATGAAAGTACCAATCGCTGTCGATATTGTCATTTTCAAATAATATTCTCTTGCACTTAAATTCTTACGCTTCTTCATTTTAATTTCCTTTTATATTATCAATCCTATTATTTAGTTTCAAAGAACATTCATACAGTTTTGCAATCGTTCTTGGATTCCCTTTGTTTTCTTGAACCTTTACTTTAATTAAATTCAGTAATAAGATAAAGTCCATAAGAGATTCCTCAAATTCCAGATGATTATTAATTTTTTTAATAATACTTTCTCCGATTTTTTCAGAATCTTGAAAATCAATCCATACAAAATATTCTTCATCATGGTTGTATTGAATTTCAAAATTGTCTTGATTGATTCTTTTAAGAAATTCATCTTCTGTCATATGAGAACAATGTAACCAACTTTGAAATATTTGTTCCATTTCTTCTGCAATCTCACTGAACTCTTTTCCTTTTCCCTGTAAAGTTATCATCTATCTTCATGTCCTCCTTTTCTTCTACGTTCTTCCTGCTTCTCTTCTCTTTCTTTATCATCTAATACAATTTCTACTTTTGTCTTAGATTCTTTTGTAGCTTTTTCCGCTTCCATCCCCCTCTCTTTTTCATTGATTCTCTCTAAAGTCTTCATACATTTTTCAAAGTCTATCATTTCTCTTTCTAAGCATCCTAATGCCAGTTCTAGTTTCTCATATTTCATCTGACAACTTTGCAGCTTCATTTCATATTCCTTCATTTTTTCCGGTTCATCAACTTTATATTTCACCATAAGTTTTTCATACTTTTCTAATATGGATTTATCGTGTTCATACTCCATCTGCATATATATTTCATTGCTTGAATTTTTCTCAATATGATTTTTTATCTTTTCGTAATCATTTGAAAGATTCTGAACCGTTTTTAATTTTTTCATCAGCTTTTCTATATGCTCAATATTTTCTTTTGTATTGTAAAAATTCGCCCATACTTCTCTGGATGCAACTCTTACATCATCCAAAGATGCGTACCCTCTATTCTCTAAAAACTGCAAACTATGTAAACCGTCTTGAATCTGCTCTATCAGAATTTCTTCCCTGCGTTTTTTATAAACTTCTGTTCTGCCCTTTCTAGTTTTCATCTTCTCTTCATTCTGTTCTTTTATGAGCCTGTCCAGTTCAGAAGTATCAAAATATCCTTTCAATTCTGAATCCTTTTCTTTTGTATCTCTAACAATACTACGTTCTGATTCTGTTCTTTTTACAAATAGAATTTCTCCATCTTCGTTTACATCTTTTCTCCAGTCTTCATTAATATTCTCAATGTCAATTTCTCCATATTCATAAGAAGTACAATATGGAATCTTGTCCATTTCTTCTTCGGATAAAATGCTCTTTACTTCTTCATATATGTTTTTCTTTTCTACCTGTCCTTTTACCATATCTTCGATGAACTTTGTTAAGTTTTCACGCACGTAAAATCCATCATCTGAAAGCTGATAATCACGAACTCCATTCTGTGCTTCCGGTGGTATGAATGTGATATGTTTTAGCCAGTCTCCATTCTTCTTCTTATCCTTGACTGTATACCCATATTCTCTCAAAAGGAATAGTAAGTTATCATAAGAAAATGATTCTGGAATTAGTCGGTCAATATCACGTTTTACGATTTCTCTATTCGTTAGTTTTTTCTCTTTCCATTTCTTATATTCTTCGGTATGCCTGTAGCTGTTTACGTCATCAGAGTACGTTTGATTTTCTTCACGTTTTCGGATAATTTCATTCTTCCTGTCGGTAGGTTCATAGAACCTTGTTACACCATTTGAATCTTGATATTTTATCAATTTCATATCTTTTGTATGTTCCAAAATATTCAGCCCATACTCTTCACATAAACGGTCAGAAATATTCCTTATCCATCTATAATTTTTATTACAATTGTTCCATTTCTTCCCGTTCAAATCCCACGCACAAATTATAAAATGATTATGTGTATAGCTTGTGTTTGTATGAGTAGAAATTGATACTTGAAAATTTTTAAATATTTCTCCTGCTAACTTTCTTCCAATTTCATTTGCAACAGTAGGTGAAACATATCCATCAAAACTTTGCCACATATGCCATGCCAGAACTTCTTTTCCATCTTTTCTTTGTGTTTCTCTACTGTTTAATCGTCCTTTCCAATATCCAATATTTTCAGCCATTGATAAAGAAATATCCCTTGGAGAAGTACCAAAACAATTCTGTGTTGTAGTTAATGTATGATAAATTACATCACCTGTTTTATCTTTCGTGGTATAAGAAATTGCTTTACGAATTTCTTCATCTATTTCATTAAATTCATTTAAGTCTCCAACTTTATCTCGCATAGCATAATCAATTGCATCTGCTAACGTTCCTGTAATTGCATGGATATGAGTGACAGCCATTTAACCACCTCTTTTCACGGATTTTATAAGTTCTTCGTACTGTTCCAATAATTCAGAATACTGGGAAAGTATCTGTGTAATTTCAATTCCATTTGTACTATATTCCGTATTAGCAATATAAGCCATCTGGTTAATATTATTCCCAATTCTGTTTAATTCATACTCGATTTTTTCAAAACTTCTATCTTTTTCTTGCGGTTGTCCAAACAGAATCATATCTCTGATATAAGCTGTTTTGGTCAATCCTAATTTTTTCGATTTATCATTTAATAATTGCATTTCCTCTGGAAATAATCTCAATTGAAATAATTCTTTTCTTGCTCTATCTTTCTCAGCCATTTCATTTTATCTCCTTTTGATTTTAAAATAAAATTGCCACAATCAAAAATAAAAGAATATAACAAATCCATTTTGAAATTTCCATCTTCTTTTCTCTAAAAAATTCAGAAGCAAAAAATAGTATCAAAGATATAATGGATAAAAAAATATAATACATTGTCATATTTTCTACTTTCCTTCACTTACTCACGGTGATGATTTGTTGATATTTTTTTCGATGGTGTGATGATTGCGGTTTCCGATGCGGTGTGAACCGCATGTGTTTGGGGGTTTTAGGGGGCTTCGCCCCAGTGTGAACGACTAACAAGCGGCGGTGAATGACACGGAGTGGCATGATTTAGCCTATGCTTGCTAAAGTATATTTTTGCAATAATCATAGCACATGAAAAAATAAAATTCAACTGCTCTCGCCGTGCATTTCTCGCATATAACTTTCTATTTATCCTGCATATAGTCTGCATTCTATTTCTTTAAAACGAATGAAATTTAAAGAAATCCGTCAAAAAAGAAAGGACATATGATATCACAACCATAATAAATGGAAGCAATAAAAAGAATACTGCACTCCCTAAATTTTGCGATTCAAAAAATGAGACTCCATTTTTGAAATCAACATATACTTCGTAGGACTTATAAATCCCATAAAACATTCCAATTGCCGTGATTTTAATCGCAATTAGAGAAATCATCAACACTATATTTGAAAAAATTGCTAATGGTGTACAAATAATTCCTAGCAATGTTTCTTTAATTTTGTCGAATATTTCATATCTTCTAATCATTTTTTCTTCTTCTAATGCAAACATTCTTTTTTCTTCTTCCGTCATGGGTCTGATTCCGGTATCTTTATAATCTTCCATTTTCTTTTTCTCCTTTCTTCCAACAATATCAATTCTTTTTATATTGAATAATTAACACAAACTCTAATGAAATCGGATATTGGTATTTTATTTTTTTTACTTTCTTCTATGACTTTCATCTTTATTTTATTATCTGAAAAATTTATAGAGATTTTTTTCATATTATCTGGAACATCATCCGCTTTTAATAATAAATTTATTTTATACTTTGCATCATTTTCTTGTAGAAATTTATTACAACAAACTTCTACAAATTCTTCAAAATCTAACTTCAATTCTTTCGATTTTGTTTTTGCTTTTGTATATTCTTCTTTTGTGATATTAAATTCCAAACATTTATATTTAAACAGTGCTTCTTCAAGTGCAATTCTAATAAATGTAGAAATACCAATACCATATATTTCACAAATCTCTTTTACTTTTTCTTCCGTGTCTTTGTTATTGATTCTTACTTTAATTCTTTTTTTCTTATCATATTTTCTTTTAGAATATTGCAAAAATCTCTTTTCATGTAATTCTTCTTTTTGCACAAAATTAAAAATCGCATTTTCTGCAAAAGCTGCAATTTTAAGTCCAGTTTCTTCTATTACTTCTCTTAAAATTTTATTATATTCTTCATCTAGTCTAACATCTATAAATTGAACTTTTTCCATATACTTTTCCCCCTTAAATCATTGCACTTGACATGTTAATTATAAAAAATAAAATCACACATATAAGTGCTATAACCTCATTCTTTTTTTCATTGATACACAAATTCACAATCCCGCATAAATCTATGATACTTAGTATGATAAATTTAAGAAAGAATATCTCGATTTTATCATTCTTTATTAACGTAAACATGCCGTAAAAAGAAATAATTAAATAGAATATTCCAAACACGATTATGATTTTTTTTGCTTTAGAAGAAAAGATATATCTATTCTTCCTTTTTTCTTCTTCTTTCTTTTTTCTTTCTTCTTCCACTTTTTCTAAATCTAACCCGATTCGCTCCAAATATAAATCTCTAAAAAAGTCAAACATAATTCATCACCTTTCAAAAGTTTTTAACTGGAAACGGAAAAATCTTAGTGATTACAATTCCAGTAATATCACTAGATTTTACAACTCCAAATTCTCTGCTATCTATACTATTATTTCGATTATCTCCTAACAAAAAATATTCGCCTTCTTTTATTGTAATACCATGCTCTGCAATCCCAGAATATGCTGTTGGAAAATCATATTCATCTATAATCCTTTTTCCATTGATATATACCGTATTATCTTTAATCTGAACCGTATCATTCGGCATTCCCACAACTCTTTTAACTACATGCTTCTTATCTGTTTTTGCAATTACAATATCGTACCTTTTTATGTTTGAAACTCCCCATTTTTTTATAAGACACACATTTTCATTTTTTAAAGTAGGAAGCATGGATTCTCCACTGATAATTACTTTATCAATGCAAAAATTTTTAATGAGCAGGATAAGTAAAAACAGAAAAATGATAATGCCAAATTTCTTATACCCTAACCTACTATTCTGTTCACCAGAAATAGCATTGCTATTAATATGATTATCAATATTATTCCTACTGAAAGTGTACAAATGCTTCTCTGTATTTCTTGTTGACACCAAAACTCTCCTTTTTTATTCACATAATATATTTTTACTTGCTTTCCTTTTTCCACATTATAATACTTCAAATCTTTATGTAGAACTTTCTTTTCTCCATTTATCATACACTCAAAATACGGGAATCCAGTTACTAACTCTTTTCCTCTAATCTTTTCATTTTTTTCACTTCCTATCTTAATAATTTCAGCATTCAATTTTTCTACATGTTTATATTCTGAAATAAAACTTTTTAATGAATTTATTTCTTGGTCTTTACTCTTGATAAAAGCAAAGACCAAAACGATTGATAAGACAATGTTTAATGCAACTGAAACACTCATATATAACCTCACATACTTTTTTAATTCTTAAATAAATCTTTTTTGCATCAACACATCTCCTGCAAATCCTTCCATTTCCATTCTTGTTTCTAAGCTAAAATTCTGTGCTAATTCTGTGATTCCATTCATAAATCCCCAGTGTGTTCTTTCATATGTTGTAGTAACTAAATCATTCAACTTTTCCACACTTTTCTCTGACAATTTTAATTCTCTTTTTGCTTTGCTTAGACAAACATCATATTCAAACGGATTTAGAATTTTTCTGCTTTCTTCAATCTGTTTTTGCACTGTTTCTTTTATCGTATCCACTTGACTAATTGCTTCTGAAATCTTTCGGATTTTTCCCTCTTTTATTTTCTCTCCAACATGAGTTTGTTTGTACAGTGTCCCTCCATTGGATGCAATCAGCATTCCATTTCTACAAGCAAATCGATACAACATAACTTTCATTTTTAAACTTCCTCTGCCAACATCACTGTTTGTTACTGAAAGCCCTGTATACAATTTTGAATTCATACCCTCATTGACTTGCAATGGATTTTCAAAATCTACATATCGTACTGCCAACCTATCTTCGGAAAGATAAACTTGTGTCGGACTCCAACGCTTTGTATTCACTGCCACTTTTAAAGTCTTTAATGCCTTATAGCTGTCATATGGAACATACTTATCTGAAAGCACTGCACGAACAATCCCATCGGATTCTCGAATCAACATATTACTTGCACCGTCAGATGCCCATGTTTTAAAATTTAAGACCGCTAACTCTCTTTTGTTATTTTCAAAACATTTTTTAATATAGTTCGCAGGAATCCCTACCCTCGTACAAAGTTGAGCGAAAGCATACTCTGTAATGTCAGCACATCTATGCTCTCCATGTTCTGTGATATAATGAAATTTCATTTCTTCATCCATAAAAAAATTAGGCTTGTTTTCGTTGATAACAATGTTGTCAATCCACCTTGTCGCAAGTATTCTGCTTTCTTCTAATAGGTAATCCATATCAATTTTTTCAGTTCCTTTGCAATAATCTAAAACCTCAAATCCCTGCCCTAAAATCATTACATTCTCTCCCTTTCTTTTCTTTGCAATTTAAAATAATTAAATCGTTTTTGTTCTTTAATTATTTTAATTCTACTTTCATTTCAAATTTGTAATCACATTTGATTGCTGTTAAAATTCTTACTGCATCTTCTATGCTAAAATTCTTTTTGCTTTTTAACATAAAATCTACATACTGCCTTGTTACACCCATTCTCTTTCCTATTTCCACTTGTGTCAAACATGATTTCTCCACTAATGTTCCTACAATTTTTCTTAAATCTTCGCTTGTTCCAAATTCAATTTTCATCCTTTTACCTCGCTTTATTTTTAATTATTTTATTAAAATGTTCTTCCATTTTAATTATCATATTTATTATATCTTTACTAGAATGCAATCATCCAGAAGTTTTTTCTGCTCAATCATCTGTGGAGCATTTTCCCTCTCCGTGAGGACGCATTATTGACGCACTACCTTGTGATTAAGATTCGATGTGAATTTTATTTTTTCACACACAAATTTCCCGCACCTCATAAATTTACATATTTTTTAAGCATAGTAATCTCATCCTCACTTTCCGTATTTCTCAAAACTTGAATTATGTCTTTTCTTTATAATTATAATATCATATATCACCTAGTTTGTCAAGAAATATATTGCCTTTAGTCGAGAATTTTCCCCTGTTTTTCTTCCGCAGTAAAAGAAAATTACTCCGTGATGGCAAGTTGTTCCTGTGACGCTCTCAGCCTTGATTCTAGCTGTTTTTTTGCTCCACTTGATACTTTTATTCATAACAGCAAGAAACACGCTCTACAAGGCTGTGAGCGTGTTTCTTTTCTGCTATGAAAGCGTTCTTTCATTGTGTTAAAATCATTTTGTAGTATTCTAATTCTGCACAATCAAGTCCAAACTCTTCCGCTGATTCAACATCTTTTATCGCAGCATGGATAAAGTCAATAATTTCGCATTTTGTATATTTATTCTTGTATTTTTCTACTGTTAAATAACAATCGTTTCCTTTAGCAAAATAAAATGCTTCATTACCAATTCTGCAACATAAACCAATACATCCACCGTACTCATTTTCTAATGATATTAAATTCTCTTTGAAACCATTTCTTATCATTTCTTTAGTAATCATATTCATTCCTCCATACAAAATCGTGCTTCTATTTACTCAACACTCTAATTTTGAATTATTCTGTAAATACTTCACTTTTCCAATTGCATTTTCTACACTTGTAATACCATAGAACACATCCTGATTTTTCATAATCCTTTTCTCTTTTAATCACTTTTTTAGTTTTAATATTTATCTCTATTGTGGCTTGATAGGTATTAACACTACTTAGTCTATCGCTCCTACATATAGGGCAAATTATTTCTTCATCATCTTCTAAATCTAAATCTTCTCTGAACCCCAATTCCACCAATCCTTTCCCTCACAATAATTTCATTTTAATCATCTAAAAATATTTTTTAATTGGACATTTAGTATGTTTCCAATCATCAAAATCAATAGTACACCATCCTCTGCACTCTTCTTTCTCGTAATAATAAAATGGACAACTTTCACATTTTCTTTCATCAAAATTTTCTGGTGGTATAAAATTTTCATCAAATTCGGCTTCAATTTCAATTTTCTTTTTTATATACATAACTATTTCCTCCCGATAAAATCATTATTCTCTTTGCTTGAATAAATCGTTTTTATCATGCCCCTTTAATGAAATATTGTATGGTAGGAGTTTTCACTCCCACCATATCTTTTTATGAAGTTCTCATAACTCCACCAATTTTAGGAAGAATCCCGATTGTTCCAAGTTCACTGCACCTATCATCATCTGTATTCATAACATAGGCATAAGAAATATTATGTTTCATCTGTTCTCTGTCCATTTCCCACTCTTCCTCATATTTACTAACATACAAAAACGAATAGCAATGTCCAAATTCAAACTGATTTTCAATCACATGATAAACAATATTTCCCGTTTCTTCTTCCCACTCCTTTACTAATTGTTTCTCTTCCTCTGTCAACCAGTAAAGAATACCAAACGCAAAAGATTTATTAAGTTTATCTTCTTTTTCAAATTCACAAATTACATTTTCATGCAATTTCAAACTCTTCATTCTCCATAATGCTTCTTTTTTCATTTTTTCTTTGATTTCCATATCATTTCCTCACTTTCTGATTTAGAATATATATTTTCTTTACAATATTATTGTATCACCTTTACCCTATTTTGTCAAGAAATATATTGCGTTTAATCAAGAATTTTTTCCTATTTTTATTTCACAATAAAAAATATAGCCTACAATAAAGCAAAAAAACACGCTCCGAAACTGTGAGCGTGTTTTTAATCTTTTAATCAATATTAAATAATTCATCAAATTTAATTTTAATATGCGGGAAATGGACAATAGAAAGTCTATCCTTATTTTCATCTGTAATTGTATCAAAAAGATAATATTGCGGTTTTCCGTTGTCATCATAATCCAGTGTATAAATTTCAACCTGTCGTTTTCTCCAATCTACAATCCAGTATTCATCAACTTCTTGCTGTCTATACAATTCCTTTTTCTCTGTACGGTCATATTTTTCTGTTGACGGAGAAAGTACCTCTAACACAAATCTAGGAATATCAAAAAACGAATTACCTTTTTTAGCACGAACACGGCAGTTTATAGAAGCATCTGGAATTACAATTTTTTCTTTTTCTTCTACTTTCCATTTATACTGTACATTATCTGGATAAACACGGCAAATATTGCCTTTCAACTGACTATATACAATCGCAACAAAATTAGTAATAACTTCTGAATGTTCAATGTATGCTCCGGACATATCTGTAATTATTGTATTACTCATAAAATCCACCTCTTTCAGTTGGTATTTTAAAACGAACAATATTTTTTTTCTTCTCTCGTTCTTCCATTATTTGCGAATGTACGTTTTCCATTCCATTCAATATCATAATTTTCCCCTCCAAACATTTTTCTATTATTATATTCTCCTTTTTTACTTAAAACAATCTCATACCCTAAAAATTATCGCACAAATTGATACTAACCCAACGTTTCGCACTTGCAAGAGATTTACAAGTTTTTAGCACTGTAAATCCAGAACCTCTATCGATTTCAATATCAAATATGTTCTCTCCGTTTTCTGTTATCCAAACATATTTCCCGTATTTTGGATGATTTATTTCTTTGCTCCAACAAGTCGGCTCTCCTGTTTCTTCATCCACCATTTCTGAAATAATATTCCATTTTTCTTTCATTTCCATATTGTTTCCTCACTTTCTAATTTAGAATGTATATCTTCTTTACAATATTATAATACCATATAACTCATATTTTGTCAAGAAATATATTGCATTTATTTTTTTAAATTTCCCCTTTGAAATCCGCTACCCAATGGGATAAAATCTGCTTCCGGTGCGGGGCGGTGGGGATGCAAGGGCTACAAGATAGCCCTGCGTAACTTCCGATTTTAGATATGTAGTGCAGACGGTTTTGGCTTTTACAATGACTGTTCGCATACGGATATCCTCACTGGTGAGGAATCTCTTCCGTATGCGGTAGCATTTCTCAAAAAGCCAAAATCCAGATTGTCAAGAATGGCGGGTTACCGCCAAAGGTGGAGATTTTTCGCAGAAAAATACTACCTGTGTCTTGACAATCGGGAAGTCGGAACGGACGGGATGCTCCTGTGACGCTCCTATTGCGATTCTGGCGGTTTTTTCGCTTCACTTGATACTTTTATCGGCAACGGCAAAAAAACACGCTCTGTTTATATTTTAGAGCGTGTTTCCTTTTTATTATGAAGCGTTCTTTTAATCCATAATTAGTTCCTCTTTAAAAAGTTTTATTTGTTAAAATTATCTTCCAATTCTTTTAATTCTTTTTCATATCCAAACATTTTTCTATATCCACCATGCGAAAGTTTTACTCTTATATGTACTATTCCAAAAGCTACTTTAGTAATTTCCGCTTGTGTTTTAATCAAAGTTTGATGACGAAACCCTCCATAATAACCAATATTGATTATTTGTCCAACTTCATACATAACTTACCATATCCTCCACACATTTTCATTTTAAAAATGTGTTCTATTTCTACTAAATCCTTTTCGTGTTCTTAGTACTTCTTTGTAAGTACCACCTTGTATCCTAGCGTTTCCCAAAATTTTTCAGTACAGGTTTTGCATGTGACTAAATCATAACTGTATGATTCATCTTCATATGGTTCGTAACCGCACGTTTCCACACAATATAAAGTTGGAAAATTCTCTGGTTCTTCAAGATTACCGTTTCTGTATGCCTCAATGAGCGTTTCAAAATCTTCTTTTGTATTTAACTTGTACCAGTTAAAACAATTATTGTCATTCGGCAGTCCATCGTAATTTATAGGAATCATATTGTCTAATTTCTCAATTCTCAATTTTTCCGCTTCTTCTATTCTACGCTTCTTTTCCAGTTCTTCTTCGTGTTTTAAGCAATCAAATTCTGTCGAGAATACCTGTCCATCTTCCGCAATATATGTTGTAACTTCCTGTTTAACCATTTTTATTTCTTTATTGATTTTCATTTTCCTTTACTCCAATAATAATTATTCCCTTTGATTCTTACTGAATGAGGGTGAAAACACCCTCATTTCACTTTATTCATTAAATGGAAGTTCTTCATCAATTCCGTCTGGAATGTTCATAAAACCATCTTTATTTTCTCCGATTACATCAAAATCCGTGACTGTAATCTGCGGATATGATTTTTTAGATGGTTTATGGTACACGTTACGGACATTCATTTCCACTACACAAATCCTGTCCTTGTCTTTCAGTGTCAATGCCTTTTCATATGCCTTTCCGCAAAAGACTGTTTTCCAATAATCATTTTCCCAGATTGGCTGACCGTTATTCTCTCCTGTTTTGATTCCCTCGGACAATGTGGCGAATACTGATTTATCAGTATGTGAAACCTGTTCACCGTTCATCCCTACAGTTCTTCCAAAGAATGTGAATCTTCTTCCGTTTTCTCTTTCTTCAAATTTAATGTACATAATTTTCCTCACTTTCTGTCTTTCTCTAAGACTTGAAACATATCTTTTCTTTACAATAATATAATATCATATACTGCCTATTTTGTCAAGAAATATATTGCATTTATTTTTTAATTTTCCCCCTTGCAATCCGCTACCCAATGGGATAAAATCTGCTTCCGGTGCGGGGCGGTGGGGATGCAAGGGCTACAAGATAGCCCTGCGTAACTTCCGATTTTAGATATGTAGTGCAGACGGTTTTGGCTTTTACAATGACTGTTCGCATACGGATATCCTCACTGGTGAGGAATCTCTTCCGTATGCGGTAGCATTTCTCAAAAAGCCAAAATCCAGATTGTCAAGAATGGCGGGTTACCGCCAAAGGTGGAGATTTTTCGCAGAAAAATACGACCTGTGTCTTGACAATCTGGAAGTCGGAACGGACGGGATGCTCCTGTGACGCTCTCAGCCTTGATTCTAGCTGTTTTTTGCTTCACTTGATATTTTTATCGACAACAAAAAAAACACGCTCTACAAGGCTGTGAGCGTGTTAAACTGTTATCTTATTATTCTTTTATTTCTTCGCATTCAAACGCAAATAAATTTTCATCACATTCTGGACAGTAATAAGAATATTCCTTTTTCAATTCACTATCCATTTCTTTCTCCACTTTTGCTCCACAGCGTTTACAGATAATCTTCACATTCAATCTCCTACCTTTCGTATAAAACTCTTCTTCCATATGTAATCTTACTGATACTTTTGCAACTAATGGTTTCTTTTCCGCTTTTATCCCATTTAGAATCTGTAGCATTTAATACTTCAAAAATCTGTTTTCCATTTTTCGTTGTATCAAAATCATAATTCGAAAAATAATCACAAGCAATTAAATTACGTTGAAGTCTATGAATAGGAATTTTTCCTGTAGCCTTTTTTCCGTTTAATTCAAATTCTACAGTAAGCATTTTCGCTTCTACACTTCTGATTGCATCAGCAATCTTTAACTCATAAGGTTCTACACCCTCTTGATTTTCAACAAACTTTTGAAGCTGAACATCATACGCTTTTTGCTTCAACCAAAGATTTTTATCCTTATTTAATCTTTGTTTTGCTTCGGCTTCTAAATCCACCATTCCACATAATGAATCTGCAATTTCCTGTGCGGTGAACATTGCTTCTATCTTTCGTGATTCTACACATTGGTTCTTTGAAAGAAGAATCTGCCTTGCTTCTTTTTTACATCCGACCATATCTTCCACTTCAATTTCGCACACATTTAATGCTCTGTAAAATTCTTCAAAAATTACTGACTTAATATCCTCGTTTTTCTTTTCTACAAACTCCGAAAATATTACGATATTTTGGGGTAAAATTTTTTCCCTCAACAAATCAAGCAAATATTCATTTACAATATATACTTTTTCACCACTTTTAATCGCAACCAGTTCTGGTTTTTCTCGAATATCACTATAACAAGAACTAGAATAGCAAGGGTTTTTAACATAAACATATTGTGCATTATTACCAACTTTACATGGAATAAAAAAGCAATATTTTTTATAGTTGCCTTTCTCAAATTCTATCAAAAAACTTTCTTCTGTATGAAAAATCTGTTCTGCAAATTTATCAATTAGTCTTTCTTTTTCCATATCAAAACCATAGTGGCAAAATCCAGTAACATCTGAAATGTAGTCAGAAATTTCATCTTCGTCTGTCATATCTTTAGGGATTTCTATCTCTTTAGGCAGTTCTTGTAATAATTCCAAATCTCCATCTGTATCCCATTTAATATTGATTGCTTTCATCCTTTTCCTCTTTCTCCCCGCAGCCGATAGGTCAGCTTCATTTTATTCTAATAACCAAATAACATCCATTTCGCAAGTAGGCTAGAAAAAATAACTCCCATCCATACTCCAACTCTTACCGAATCCCACATTGTCATTCCTTTTCGCTTTCCCTTATCAGATACATGCTTTTCTTCCAATTCTAACTTTGTGTGCTTCACATTGATTACCTGTAATTGTCCAAATTCTTTCATAATCACGAACCTCACTTTCCATCTTTTAGATTTAAATATAACTTTTCTTTACAATAATATACTAACATATAAAACCTATTTTGTCAAGAAATATATTGCGTTTAATCAAGAATTTTCTCCTGTTTTTCTTTCGCAGTAAAAGAAAATTACTCCATAATGGCAAGTTGTTCCTGTGACGCTCACAGCCTTGATTCTGGCGGTTTTTTGCTTTACTTGATATTTTTATCCACAACAACAAAAAACACGCTCTACAAGGCTGTGAGCGTGTTTCTTTTCTGCTTTCTATCATACAATGAAATATTTTTCACCATCGCGGAATTTCACCGGAATATATCCGCTGTTTCTCGTAACAAAAACACATGGACAGTATCTTATTTTGTCCGCTACTGAACGCAATCTCCATGCCACTTCTTCTTTCCCCATATATCTAGGTTCAAAAATTTCTTGTCTTTGTAAATCAAAGATATGTTTCGTAGCTTTTTCTGATGAAGTTGCTTCTCTCTTTTCAAAAATAAATTTTTCCATAGTCTACCTCTTTCTCCCCGTAGCCGATATTTTATAATTCATCAACAATTTCAAATGTTTCCATGACGCATCCATATTGCATTTATTCAAAGAAATCCCCACTTGCAATCCGCACCCCAGTGAGATAAAATCTGCTTCTGGTGCGATGGGGATGCACGTGCCGAAATGTGTCCGGCTTTATTTATTAAAGATAAAATTCTTCTCCATATCTGCTATCAGTCAGAAAATAATTTCTGTCAAGTGCATCTTTATAAAGAGTTTTTCCCGCTATTTTTCCACCTTCTACAAGATGCCCTTGTAAGCAACTGGAATAAACGGTACTCCATATATCAATTGTTTTAACTTCTATTTCTACACCATTTTTTATAATTGTTTCGCTTGCCATTTTTCATTACCTCTCTTTTTATCTACAACTTTCTGATTTAGAATATACATTTCCTTTACACTATTATCATATCACTTTTAATCTATTTTGTCAAGAAATATATTGCATTTAATCAAGAATTTTCCCCTGTTTTTCTTCCGCAGTAAAAGAAAATTACTCCGTGATGGCAAGTTGTTCCTGTGACGCTCCTATTGCGATTCTGGCGGTTTTTTCGCTTCACTTGATACCTTTTGTCAACAACGGCAAAAAACACGCTCTACAAGGCTGTGAGCGTGTTTTCTAATCATTTTCAATTATTCTTATACTTTTCCAGTATACTTTCATTTTCCAAAGCAATCATTTCCAATGCCTGTAATATAACATCACGTCCATTTTGTTTTAAAAACTCTAAATCTCTTGCTATACAGTCAATTTCTTCATTTGCCGATTCCAATGCGTCAGCATAGTCCATATCTAATGACATATAAAATAAAATTTTTGCAATTTTCTGCGTGTCCATATTATTTTTTCCTCTAAAAAGCGTTCTTTCAATTGTATTATTATTACATTTTATCTCTTTCTTCATAATTAGATGGCTTTCCATATATGTTTTTACTATCTACTACGCACTTCTTGCATTTTTTATTTCTCTTTAAAGCACCGCCAAAATAATTATTTTTACAATTTTTGCAACTATATTCTTTCATATTTCCACCTTTCCGTACCAAATCGTGCTTTTATCTTGTTTATATTTCTATGCACTCAGTACAATTTTCGGCAATATCATCCTCTGTTTTCCACCTATCACTTCCAACACAACGATATTCACACGTTTCTTTCTCGTTGCAATAAATACAACATTTTGCACATTTACTATTTTCTGAAATGGATATATCAATTAAACATCTAAGCATTTATTCTGCATCCTCCGTTTGAAATTATCTTTTCATAAGTTATTCAACTGCTATTACAACAGTCTTTATTATACAACCATCAAATTCTTTCTTAAACATTTCTGTTACATATCTTCCTTGTAAAAATTTTTCTGCATACTCTTTTGACTCATACTTCTCACAAAATTCAAAATCATCAATAAAACATGGATAACCACCAGATAAATCATCTATTTTCAAAAATTTTCCTTCCTCATTTTGAATTACATAATATTCTTTTCTTAACATATTATTTCCTCCCGATAAAATCATTATTCCCTTTATTAAGGACTTGAAATATATCTTTTCTTTACATTATTATGATACCATATTACTCCTATTTTGTCAAGAAATATATTGCATTTATTTTTTTAAATTTTCCCCTTGAAATCCGCTCCCCAGTGGGATAAAATCTGCTTCCGGAGCGGGGCGGTGTGGGCTGACAAGACAGCCCGACACTTCCGATTTTAGATATGTAGTGCAGACGGTTTTGGCTTTTACAATGACTGTTCGCATACGGATATCCTCACTGGTGAGGAATCTCTTCCGTATGCGGTAGCATTCCTCAAAAAGCCAAAATCACGATTGTCAAGAATGGCGGTTTACCGCCAAAGGTGCAGATTTTTCGCAGAAAAATACTACCTGTGTCTTGACAATCGTGAAGTCGGAACGGACGGAATGCTCCTGTGACACTCTCAGCCTTGATTCTGGCTGTTTTTTCGCTTTACTTGATACTTTTATCCATAACGACAAAAAACACGCTCTACAAGGCTGTGAGCGTGTTTCTTTTCTGCTTTCTTTTGATTTCTAATATCCTTTTAATCTTTTCTTGTTTTCTTCACGGTGAGGATATTACAAAAGGCTTCCGCATTAAGCAGAAGCCTTTCCATTATTGCGAAATAATACCATCAATTTCACTTCTGATTTTCTTTTGTTTTTCCACTGCATTTACCGTAAAACGGTATGGATTTGTACCATAATTACTGCAAGCAGAAAGTGTGACTATCTGTTTCTTTTCTTCTACGGTAGTTCCCATATTGATAGTATTGTTTGCCTGCATATGAGAAATCAATTCTTGAAATTCCTTGCTGTCATAGTTCATTTTATGAAGAAATGTACTGTCTGTACTAATGCAATCATAAATGGAAAAAATCTCATATTCTGTCACACTTTTTGGAGTATATATATAGAAATTTCTATTTGCATTTGCAAAATCAGCATTCCTGTAATTTCTTAATTCTCCGAACATCTGTGGGGAAGCCATATTGTGACCGAATAGACAGATATGTGCATCCGATAAATCTTTTGCCGTATCAGAGAATGCAAATATCGAACCCAAAACACTCCACTCTTTATTATAATTGTAGTTCAAATAAGTTGTATCATCACTGCCAATCAAAACAGGATAATCAATGTTGGTATTCGGTACAGTTATCCATGCCACGATATCTGGATTGATACTTTGTAACGCTCCAAAATCGATATTCCTTGTGAAATAATCGTTGCCAGTCGGTTCGTCTGTCTCTGTTTCCATTACCGCAATTTCTTTTAGTGCTTGGTTCTCTCCCTTTGCCTTTTCAAATGGCAACTGTTCTTTAATGGCAAGAAAAAGGAAAACCATTGCTAAAATCAATAATATACTTGCTATGACATTAAGAATCTTCTTCATTTCATTCCCCTGCGTGTTTCTTTTTATTTCTGTTATTGATAACGAGAATTGTACCGGAAACAACAACTAAGAAAGCGGCAATCCCAAAAAATAATGGTGCATTGCTCTGTACATTCGTCTGCGGTGCAGTTGGTGGTGTTTCTGGTGTTTCTGGTGTTTCTGGTGAATGTTTTGGAATTACTTCCACGTCATAAAGCATATCTCCTGCTTCTTCATCCCATGTCGGAATTGCAACAAGCGTAGGAGTCACATTCTCGTATTTTGCTTTATCTTTTACATTTAACAGATAGACACCGACTTTCAAATCTTCAATGACTGCTTTTCCATTGCTGTCTGTTTTTACTTCTCCATCTGGTTCTTTCACATGTTCCTGCATGGTTTTGGCAGACTGCTCTAAATCCTCTGCCGTTTCTATGCTATTGAAATCCAGACCACTGTTATATTTCTCTAACTCCACATACTCTCCATTTTTAATATCGGCTACCTGCGTGTAGGAAAATACAACACCTTCCTTTGATGTTCTTTCCGCTCCGTCTGAAAGGTTAATATGGATACTTCCAGTTCGCTCTGTAACTTCGCCTATATGTTCTTGAGGAACAAGTGTAGAATCACCGTTTTCATTTTCAGATGCATATGCGGAAAATGGAAGTGAAAACATGACAGCACCTGCAAGCATCAGAGAAGCGATGCTTCTACGGATTGTTTTGTGCTTCATTTCTTTTCCTCTCTTTCATTTTTTGACGTATAAAAGATATCAACTGTATTCCGATAAAGATAAAAGGCAATGCCCCAAAAATCAGTTCTCTACCAGACAGCATATTTGGTTTGATATTTTCATAGACTTTTTTCTCATAGGAAACTCGTTCCCCTGTTACTACTAATCTGTGGGTATTCAATCCATAAGGAGTGCAAGTTATTAAAGATACAAGGTCTTTTCCTTCCTGTATATTCAACTTGTCTACTTCGTCTGGCTCAATCACCTCAATTTGGTTTACTTTGTAAGCCAATGTTTCACCAAAGATATTCAGATAGAAAAGGTCATTTTCTTCGATTTCATCCAATCTGGTGAACAGTTTAGAATTTGGAAGCCCCCTGTGACCAGTCAGTACACAATGGGTACTTGCACCGCCTACAGGAAGACTTGTTCCTTCTAAATGTCCAATTCCGTTAGACAGCACATCATCATCTGTACCATGATAAATCGGTAAATCGACTCCAATTTTAGGAATCTCGATACTTCCCATCACTCCTGTACCTTGGTTTAAAAGGCTCTCATAACTTTCTTCACTTAAAATTTCCGAATTTACATCCCCTACGATTGCTCCGTCTGTCTGGAATAACATATCGTTATATTCCGTTGCTTTCTGGATGATTTCTTTGATTTCAGAATCATCCTTGTCCTGTACGGATTGCTGATAGGTAGCAACAGCACTCTTTTGGTACTGTTGCTCTATCAAACTACTCACTAAGGGATAGCAACATAAAAGAAATCCAATGATAAAGATAAGTTTTCTTTTCCAGTTTTTTCCCTTGCCTTTCATCATGTATCATTACTCTGCTTTCTGTTCTTTTTTTTCTTTTCTCTTGGAAAGCATTGCTCCTGTCATAAGAGCCGCACCGCCTCCAAGGATGATTAATGTTGCAGTAGAACCAGTGATAGGAAGTTTCTTACCTACTTCATTGACAACAGTAAGGTTCATGTTACCTTTGTCTACATCTGTGTTCAGCTTCACGTCTTCCTCTTTAAATGCTCCATTGTAGAAAGATTTGATGTGTGCAGTTGCTTCTAATTTCTGTAATGTCTTGTCTGTTGCTCCATCACCTTTTACATAATTGTCACGGTCTGCTGTAAATGTTGGTTTTACATTGACTACGATTGGGTCAAGTAATGGGCGGTATCCGTCCGGTGCATCTGTCTCTTTCAGATAATATGTACCACCATCTAAACCATAAATTTTGAACACACCATTTGCATCAGATACCATTTCCACTGCATCCTGTGGTGCAGTACCGCCTGTGTGGTCATTACCGCCTAATGAATCACGGTTCACGACTACATATCCATCCCCGTTTGCATTTGCTTTAACATACACTTCATTTTTGCAGTCTGCATCAGAGTATAAACGGAATTTCGCACCTTCTAAGACTTTATCATGGTTATTTGTTTTCAAGCCGTCCAGTTCGTATGTGAAACATACAACAGTATCCCACGGTGTGAAACCTCTGTCTCCTTCTCCGTTTGAATCTGCATCATTAGAGAATTCAAGGCGAACATCATTTTCAAAGCCCGGTCTTCCTGTATCTTCGGCAGCTTTTTCATTCAAGGTAGCTTCATAGTTCAATGTAATTGTCTGACCATATACATTTTCTTTGTCTGAATTCATATTTGGGAATTGTGCATCTACAATCTTTTTCAAGTCTGTAATCTCGATGACAAATGTTTCCCCATCCTGCGGTTTTGTATTTACATTGTATTCTGATTCTTTTAACTGATATGTTTTTCCGTTCTTATCAGAAATTACAATGGAAATGTTTGACTTGTCGGAATTAAAAGTAAGTGCTTCATCCATCTTGTCATGCCATGCATAATAGTATGTATGGTATCCATTCATATCTGGTACGTTAGATACGAATTTATACGGTACAGTCTGTCCGATTTCATAATCGGCAACATCATTCCATCCATCCCCATTGATGGCATCTTTGTTGTCATCTTCTTGAATCTTTTTGGTTACAGATGGGTAATCAGATTTAATGTTGACTTCCGCATTTGGATTTGCTGTGTTTACCATGCAAAGAGAAGAAGCAAACCAGTCATTTCCATCGGAATCATGTTCTGATGTTTCATCCAAAACATAGTATCCATAAGTAAGTCCTGTCAGAGAAATGGAGTTGTCAGCTTTTGCACTGTTTACATAAACTGTATCTCCTTTTGCCCCCTGTTTCTTAATTTCTGTTCTTACATTTTCCACAAAATAACGGAATGCACTGTATCTTCCTTCTAATTCCTGTGGAGTATTTGCTCCTTCTACTTGATGGTTATTTAAAGTCTGGATATAATCGATAACCATATATTCTGTTACATCCGCAGGCATTAAATTGCTTCCATCTCTCTTGTTCAGAGCCGTTGCAACAACTGTCTGTAATGCAGATTTATATTTTGCATTGAATGTATAATTGATGGATTCTCCACCTTTTGCATTCTCTGCATCGAACAGACGAAATACTTCAAAGGATTTTCCTGCTAATGACTGTCCTGCATTTCCTTTGATGGTAATAGATGCTTTTCCCTGTCCAAAATCAACCGTTCCGTTGGTGATGGTATAGTCATACCCACCTGCTTTTTCTTCTGCGGCGTAAACTGTCATCGGTGCAGTAATTGTTCCAACTGTAGGTGTAATAATTCCTGCGACTAAAGCCATTGCTACCATTGCTTTTACCATTTTATTCTTCATAAATTTTTCCCTCCATTGTTTCCATTACTCTTCTTTTTTAGTATCCATAGTTTTGTCCTCGTCATCACCGTGAGGATTTTTTGCTTTTCTCATACCATAAATCATCAGACCAGCTCCGATAATTAAAATTGGAATCATCCAGTATGAACCTGTTTCTGGAAGTTTCTTTGTGGTATGGTTTGTGATAGTCATATCTACTACCCTGTCTGCTTTTGTGCCTGTTACTTTAAATGCTCCTGTGGAACTGCTGTCATACTCTTTTCCATTAATGATAACTTTGAAAAGATTGTCTACTGGAACACTCTCCGCTTTAATAGTGTACACGATATCACTTCCGTCTGGATTGACCGGAATACGGTATCCTTCTGGTGCTTTTGTTTCTTTCAAGTAGTATGTTTTTCCTACAATCAAGTCATCGAAACGTAATGTTCCATCACTCTTGGAAACTGCTTTTGCGATTTCCTGCTTACACTCTGCATCGGAATATAAAGTAAATTCTGCTCCTTCTAATACCTTGTCTTTTTCGTTGACCTTGTGAATCAACAAATCATAAGGTGCAGGCTTGTCCTCAACAACTGCACTGATATTACCATCCTTTGTTACAGTGATTTTGATGTTACCGTTGGTGTCTGTTTCTGTTCCTTTAGATGTGATTGTGATTTTATTATCTGTGCCTACTGTAAAGGTGATTTTATTCGTATTTAACGAATATCCATCTGGTGCAGAAATCTCTTTTACCGTATGATTTCCCCACTGCAATCCTTTGAATGATAATTGACCGTTTTCATCTGTTGTCAAGGTTTCTTTACTGCCATCTGGCTTTGTATGTTCAAATACTACCCCTTTAATTGGTTTTGATGTTCCCGCCTGTATTTTTTCGATATCCATTTTCAAAACGTTTTCTTTTTGGATTGGCTCATTATATACAATATTGCTACTTGATGTACTTGCAATCTTGCTTACGATAATGGTAGGATTCAGCAGATATCCTTCTGGTGCTTTGATTTCTTCAAAAGTTAATGTTCCATATGGTAACCCAACACTTCCAGTCGGGCTGTAAAAGAAATCATCCCCCGATACTTTATATGCATCATCTAATGCTAAGAATCCATCTTCATCTGTTTTCAGTACCCATGTTTTTGTTGGTGTATGACCACTTTTGGCAGGGTCAGTATCCATAATCACAGGATAATATTTTACTCGGAATTGTGCATCTGCTAAAGAAGCATTTCCCTGTGGTGTGCCTTCTCCTGTTTCAGAATCCACCTTTTTTAATAAGAGATATGTTGGGTCAAGATTTGGTATCTCTTTTGAAGTAACTGTTTTCTCAATAACAGCCGTATCCCCACTGGTAATATCCACAGTATATACTTTGGTATCCAGTCCATATCCTTGTGATGCTTTGGTTTCTTTCACATAATATGTTCCAAGTGGCAAGTTATCTAAAGAACCTTTTCCCTTGTCATCTGTAACAATCTTATCTACAAAATCGGTACAAGCGGAATTGCGGTACACACTGTATTCTGCTCCTGCAAGACTATAGTTGTCATTTCCATCTGTCACATCTGGTTTCGCAGATGTTTTTTCCAGTTTAATTTTCCCGCTCTTTGGTGGCTCTTTAGATACAACCCTGTTTATGCTTGCACTGCCACTGCTACTAATAGTACAAGTGTACACTTTTGTGTCTAACTCATAACCTTTGGATGGCTTAATTTCTTTCACATAATAAGTTCCGAAATCTAACTCATCATCTAAAGTTGCCGCATATCCACTGGCATCTGTTGTGATAGTTTTTACCTTATTTGTACAGTTGGAATCTGTATAAATACCATATTCTGCGCCTGCTAGGCTATAATTTGCATTTGCATCTGTAAGGGTAGAATCCGCAGATTTCTTTGAGATACTAAGTCCGCCTTTTTCATTTTTTTCTACCCATACAATATCCTGTAAGTTATTGTACGCAATATACACTTTGTATTTCTGCATATACGAAATTAGCGTAGGATTTGTCTGTCTTTGGTAATTAACAGCATCACGCATCATCTTTACACCATTCGCCATGCTTGCTGACAATCCTGTTAAACTCCCATTGTAAAGGTATCCAATTAACGCATGACAATATGCATAGGTATTATTATCTTTTTCATTATAGATATTTTTTCCCAATGCTTCGTAAAGTTCTGGTATAACATAGCATAAGATAGCAGCTTTGATATTTGCATTTTTTTCAATGGAATCATCCAAAATGGAAACTTGGAAATTGCCAGATGGTGTTCCAGAGTTTGGCTCTGCACAAAAACCAAGATGGTTTCCTGTCTGTGTTCTTACATCGAATTCACAAGTCCCCCAACTACCATAGGAATGATTTTTCCCTGGCGTAATGGTTGCAATTGAACCTTGGGCTGAAAATAACGCGACCCCACCGTCTTTATTTTCTAAATCTTCTTTACTTACTACAGTAGCCGTACCAATAACTTCACTTCTGTCTGTATATTTCTTTGTTGTTTCTTCTACTGGTTCTTCTGTTTTTTCATTTTCAGATTTAGAATTAGGAACAGCATTTTCTTCTTGAAGTCCATTTTGAGAATTCGCAGTTTCACCCTTTTGTTCTGTTTTCTTTTTTATAAAAGAAACTTCCACTTTCATATCATCCGCATTTGCGGTGAATGTTTTGGAATATTCGGACATTTCATCGTATGAAATGTTCTCTTCCTTTTCTCCGTTTATCACTTTGACATAATCAATGATGCTTCCTTCACTGGCTTTTGCATTCACTTTGATTGTTTCACCTATGTTATAGGTCTGGTTAAATGATTCTCCAATATCGGAATCATTTACCATAATCGTGCCTGTACCAGTTCCGCTTTTACTAACGGAAAATTGACTATTTGCTTCTTCTGCATAAACTTCTGGTGTTGGAAATAAGGGAAGTATCATAGCCATTGCCAGTACAAGAGAAAGCACTTTTTTAAATTTCTTCACATGCTTTTCCTCCTTTTTAGCGTTCCTCCTTTTTAGCTTCATGGCATTAATACTTTGTATCAATGCACTTTTAATATATCCTCCTTTCCTGCTTATTTGGATTTTATAGAAAACGAGAAAACTCGTAATCTCCTTTTCACAAAAGATGGAAATAAAACTATGTATATCCATATGTATAATTTCATTTTAAAAACCTATGAATAATATGTAAAGTTTTGAAAATTTTCATTATTTCAAATTTACTCTTTTATTCTTTTAATTTCATATTTTTTTTGAGTTTTTCTTTCATTTCTCTTTTGTAAACCTTTACAAAATTCCTATACACTATAGTAACACGTTGTACATGTGAAGTCAATTCTTCAAATAACAGATGCACGAAAAAAATAATTCTCCTAAACGCTGATGTTTCCTACGTTTACCCTATATTTTCTTTCTTACTCTCTGTGAGGATTTTCCGTTTTCTCCATGCCACAAATCATTAACCCAACTCCAAGAAGCAAAATCGGAATCATCCAAACTGAACCCGTTTCTGGAAGTTTCTTCATGGTATGGTTTGCAATGCTCATATCTACTACCCTGTCTGCTTTTGTACCTGTTACTTTAAATGCTCCTGTAGAACTACTGTCATATTCTTTTCCGTTAATGACAACTTTAAAGAGATTTTCTACTGGAACGCTTATAGCGGGAAAATCAACCATTCTATGCGGTAATAATATACATTTTGAAAAAATGTAAAAAAATAAGTGCGGGATTGGATTTCCCACACTTATTTCTTCTTTAAAAACCTTATTTTCTTGTTGCTCCGCAATCTGGACAAATCTGCCCCTGTACCACTTCTTCTGTCCACGCTTCCTTGTCTACAATCCATTTGTCTTCGTAAACAGCTTCATGGTGGATTGTTTCTTCCCATGCTTCCTTGTCTACAATCCATTTGTCTTCGTAAACAGCTTCATGGTGGATTGTTTCTTCCCATGCTTCCTTGTCTACAATCCATTTGTCTTCATAAACAGCTTCATGGTGGATTGTTTCTGTCCATGCCTCTTTGTCCACAATCCATTTATCTTCGTAAACAGCTTCATGGTGAACTGTTTCTGTTCCAACCTGCACTTCTACCTGTTTTGTTGTATAACCACCTGTTGTACCATCATTCAATGCATGGTCTTTTCCATGTTGTAAAGTATTTCCTGTAATATCTGCACCACAATCATTGCAAATGTCTCTCCACTGTAATTCGTAAATTGGCACTTCTTCATCCCATGCATCCTGTACCAGAACTTTCTCATAGTGACCTTCTTCTTCATGCTGAATCACTTCATCCCATGCATCTTTCACCAGAACTTTCTCATAGTGACCTTCTTCTTCATGCTGAATCACTTCATCCCATGCATCTTTCACCAGAACTTTCTCATAGTGACCTTCTTCTTCATGCTGAATCACTTCATCCCATGCATCTTTCACCAGAACTTTCTCATAGTGACCTTCTTCTTCATGCTGAATCACTTCATCCCATGCATCTTTCACCAGAACTTTCTCATAGTGACCTTCTTCTGGATGTTCGATTTTCACGATATTGTCTACCCAGTGATGTTCATGTGGCTTATCTGGATTCTCTGGTTCTACCGGAATGGATGGCTCTAATGGAATCAATGGAATGCTTGGTTTTTCTACAGGTGTGGATGGTTCAATCGGTGTCAGCGGAATCTCTGGCGTTTCTGTTCCAGTCTGTCCACTTCCCTGTGTTGTATTGTCATTTGTTGTGCTGTTATTTTCTGTATTAGAGACTGGTGTGTTCTGTGGAGTTGTTGCAAGCAGATTTCTTTCATTTTCGATACGCTCTTCCATATCCAGATACATCGCTAAAATTTTCGCAGTTTCTTCTTTTGTGATTTCTTTTTCTGGATTAATTTTCTGTTCCTTATCTACATCCACAAACTGATTCAGCAAAGCCCATTTCATAGATGATTTCGCCCACTGTGCGACTGTATCTGCATCTTTCACTTCTGTATTCAGAGTGATGTTGCTCATATTTGTGTCTACGATTCCTTTTTTACTTGCGTAATTGTAAACAATCTGCACTGCTTCCTGTTTGGACAGGCTTTTATCTGCTTCAAACTTATTTTCTGTAAAGAAGCCTTCATTCAATCCTGCAAACAGGTTGGAGTTTTCCGCCCATTTCAACGCACGTCCAAGTTCATTGTCAGCCTTGTAATCTACATCTGCAAATGTATTTTCTCCATCCAGTACCAATGGATTTTTTTCCATACGGTACAATGCTGTCAGAAGCCCCTGTCTTGTCATAGCTTTTTCAGCACCAAACTCATTCTCTGTTTCTGCATCCATGATTCCCTCATCTACCATCTTTTCGATGTAAGAATAGTTTACATTGGTGCTTACAACATCTGTGTACTGATTCGGATTCATTGCATGGACTTTCCCCATATTCCCTGTAAATCCGATTCCTGCCTGTGTGATTGCCAAAGTTGCGATTAAAGCTAAAATAGTTTTCTTTTTCATAATTTTTTCTCCTTTTTGAATGAATTGAATTTTATATTTTCTACTTTTAACACTCATGTGCCAAAAGTATTTCACATTTTTACACCTTGTAAAGGTTTACATATATCTATAAATATACCATATTTGTAATCTTTTGTCGATTTATTATTTACCGCTTAATCAAAGTTTTGTCTCTGCTTCCTTATCTGCAATTTCGTCTTCAATTAAACTCGCTTTTTCAATTTCCGTTCTGTATTTTTCAATTAAATTTTTCATCTTTTCTTCTGCATTCTCTTCATTTTCTAACTGTCTGAATTCAGAAATTATTTTTCTAATTTCAAAACCTGCCTTTTCTTCTTCAACTTCATCCATTTTACATAATTCCATTGCGAGTCCTTGCGATACTAAGGACAATTCATCTGCATCGTCATCAAACTGAGCAATCATGCGTTTTTTTGTAAGGTATTCTATTTTTTTCATTTTTTACACCATTTAACTATGTTATAGTCATCTTTTCCTTTCCATTTCGCTTTTGCTAACTTTATACTGATTGCATGGGATTTTTGTTAAATCCACAATCACTTCATCCTCGGTTGCAAAATAGCATAAAATACATTTTTTCGGAACAGTTACTTCCCATACTTCTTGTTCATCATTTCCCCACCTTCCCGCGAACCACTCTGCTTGTTCTTTATTTAAAGTCCATGAAACTGCTTTTTTGTACCTTTTGTTATATCCAGATACCCCTCGATAAATGGTAATTTTCTCTAGCAGATTCAAGAATTTCTGATATTCTTCTTCATTCATCAACTCTTTTTTATCTGCAAAACCAAACCATTTTAAGATTTTATGTGTACTGACAACGGCATTATTGCTGATATATTCCAACTGTTGCCACCTACACGCAAGAACTTTAGCCATCATCTTTGCATTTAGATATTCTTCTGTATGATTAAGGAACGAAAAGAAATATCTTTTATCTAAAAACGCATAAATTTGTTCCAAGGAACTTTTCTTTATCCACTCTTCCATTTGCTCTTCCCATATCTGACGTTCAGACGGAACATATAAATCCAAGAATCTCATATCTTTGGATGCTACAATATTACTGCTTGTGAACGGATGACTCACCACTAACTCTGAACTTGTTTTTTCAATTGGTGTATGCAAATATAAAAGTGCTATTTCTCTAACTTTTTCCAGTTGTTCTTCTTTCATTTTTTCTCACTCCCTATTCGAACTCAATAATTCGACTTCCTCCCTGTGAGGACTATGCGAACACTCCTTTCATTTTCTGCAAGTATTCATCCCAGTCTTTTCCGCTTGGCGGAAATACGGATTTCACTTTTCTGTCTGAATATTCTTCTTTTATTCCATCTTCCACCTTTTTTGCAGCTTTCCGTCCTGCATCGTCAAAATCAAAAGCTGTCACCACTTCTTTGATGGCTGTTCTTTTTTCCAGATGATAAAACACACTTTTGTATTTTCCCGTTCCATTCAATGCAAGGTAATTATATTCACGGAAATCAATCCCACTGCTATGAAAGAATGTCATAATTGCCATAATATCAATGATGGCTTCTGCTACAATCAATTTGTCACTGTTTTTCTCTTCAATAAAGAAACATTCATTGTAGTTGCACCCTTTCACATCCCACGAAAATTTATTTCCTGTGTACTTTTTACAACAAGCATAATCTTTCGTAGCAAAGACACAATTTCCATATTTGTCTTGATACACAAGTTTTTTATCCAAGAAGTAGTTTACAACTTCCGCATCAATACATCTTTTTTGAGTAAGATAATCGAATACAGAAGTATTGTCACGCCCTGCTATCGGATATTTAATCTGATTGGGTTCGTACTCTTTCCACTTCGGAAGATTTTCTGGTTTTTTAATTGTCCTTTTTACTTCTTTTGTATATTCTCCTGCATCCATTCCATATCTTTCAGCCAATTTTTCCACTGCTTCGTCAAAACTGCAAGATTCAAATTCCATCACAAAATCAATAATACTTCCAGATGCTCCATTGCTGTTTCTCCAAAACATATTTTTTCTTTTACTGATTCTCACACTGTCATGTTCTTTCAGTGAGAAATACGTTCCCATTGGAACTAATGTATACCCACAAGACTGTGCATAATCTGAAATAGGTATCTCTTTGATTCTCTCAATCAGTTCTCCGTATTGACTCATTTGTTACCATCTCCTTATGTTTATATAGTACCATATTGTACCTATTTTGTCAATACATTTTCAATAATTTAACAGAAATTAAATACCAAAAAGCTAAACATTGTTAGAAGTATAATAGCAACTACATTTGTTCCAACTGCATAAATAAAACATTTCACTAAACTCTTATCTTCATCATACCAATACAACATAAAAGTCTGGAATATTACAAGTAGTAAACATACTAACCATCCACCATTAGTTAGCACTTCTCCCATCATACTTACATCTATTATTTTTTTAATCATACTTTCCATTATCCTTATAAAATTTCAAAATCCAGAATCACCATATACGGATACTGTCTTTTTTTCTCCTTGTCATAAGTAACCCTGCAAGCCCATTTTGTCAAAATGATGCTCTGCTTATTTTTAAGTTGGCAGAATTTTTCTTTTGCGTCACCCCAAAACCATGCATCCCATGTTTCATAAGCATACACTGGCTTTCCCTGCTCTTCTCCCACTCGGATTGTTTCTGAAACTTTTCCATAATAAGACTTTTCCTTTTTTTCGCTCTTAAAATAACGTACACGGATTTTTGTTTCTGAATACACGTTACCACTCCTTTTCCATTTAATGCATCAAATAGAAAACAATAAAAACACCTATTCCAACAAATATAATAATTCCACCTACAGCACATAGGATTGCTTCTTTGTATTCTTTCTTTTCATTTTCTTTTTTTATTAAAAACAGTCTCTTTACCAGATGTAACAATTGAACCATAAAAACAATCACTATGGCACAATCTAAAATCAAAGCTATCTTCGCACATACCTCGATAAATATACTAAAAACTTCCATCATATTTCCCTTACCTTTCTGACATGTGAACTTCTAAACAGGCAACTAATGACTACTGTAGAATCTGCATTCGCCGTGACAAAGTAAAAATTTTTAGGCAGGTACAAATTAGGATTGCCTTTAAAGGTTTCATCCTGTGTCTTTCTCAAACATCCACGAATCACGCTACCATCAAACAATTTTAATTCTACCTTTTTTCCTAGAAATGTTTCCAAATCTGCTCTTTTCATATGCATCCCCTTAACTTTTTTCTATTACTTCAAGTGCCTTGTCATACGCTTCTTTATAACTATTCCATTTAAAATTTTCACCATCCCGCACTTGCATATCCCCTACATAGGCATAATAATGTTCTCCACCTTGAAATTGTTTGATTCTGATATCAGATTCTTTAAAATCGGGATATACTAATTCTTTTCTCCGACAGAATTGATTATAGTTCAAACCGAATGTATAACCCCCTACACAATTGATATAGATTGCACCATATTCTTCGATTGTCCTCATTTGACCCAATCCGATTTCCATATTCAAACTTCTGAACCCATCCAATATACTTAGTTCGTTTTTCTCAGCTTGCATAACAGCACCTAGCAAGATTTTAAAATCTTTGTCTTGCATTTTTTTTATGCGTTCTTCGACACTCAATTTTTCCAGTATTTCATATGGATATCCATTGTTTAAATACATTGAAAATGCTTCGTCAAATTTACCACTGCCTGTTTTTTCGTGATAGTCAGCCAGTTTCTCAATACTGTCTATTTTTAACCACCACCCCTTGCTTTCTATATCAAATACAAAAAGGTATTCTATTTTCTCTTTTTTTGCGTCCTGCATATTTTCACCTCTCTCTTCAATTATCTTGGCATAATAAATTTTCCTCATATGCTTCAATCCATTTTTTACACCGATTATTTTTTCCTGTCATATTAGGCTCAAATTGTTTTCTAATCACATTCTGTATTCGCTTCGTATTCCTCTTTAGATATCAGCTTTACTTTTTCCACAGGAACATTTGAGATATGAGCCATGAAGTGAATCTGCTCCTTGATAAAATCATCCGATGGATTCACAGTACGGTTATCGTTCTCTACATCCCCCTCTACGCTGAACTCTGAATATCCTACACTTCCATCCCCACCATACACTTCACTGTCTAATATTTTAAAATAAAGACGAACTATTATATATACGAATTTTCCCATCTTATTTTCTCCTTTGCTTGTCCTCATTTCAATCATTCTGCTAACAGCTTTCTTCTTCATTCAGAACTTCCTTATTTTTTCCAGTACCAATTCTCTTTCTTTTTCCACTTCCTCCAAGTCGATATTAAAGAATTCAGCAAGCACTTTCTCTTTATTGATGTAATCTCCTCTCCCGATATAAAATGGTTCTTCCCGTTTTAACTCTGGATTGAAAACATCGAATTTTTCTAATATAAAATCCAAAAACTCACCGCAGATATCCAGTTTTTCTCTTAGTGCATTTACCCTATCCAATGTAGGCGTTTTCATTTCATCCATTACTTTTCTTCCTCTCTTTCATCATTCCATGCTTATAATAATATTTCCTAAATCTTTATAAACATTTTTCCAATACTCTTTTAAAAAATCAATAGAATCTATTTTTGCTTCATCCAAACAACTAGATTTTATTTTAATATTCCGTCCAGTAGCATTATCATGTAATTGAAAATCTTTATGCCTTAAAATTGCTATGTTTGTACCTATACCTTCCAAAAACAATGCACTATTTTGTTCATAATCAACCCATTTAAACATATAACTTACCACCTTTTATAAATCTTAGGATTCTTTTCTCCCACTTAAAATCATTGTTTAATTCCAAAATGTACGGAACGGCAAAGCCGTTCCTAGTTATTCCAAAGTTTCATGTTATTCAACAGATACACAGATTGAAGAGTCCAAAGAACAAAACGGACGAACTCCACGATCACTCCAGTCGCAACCGTCGTAACCCACGCCCCCATTGCTGTCGACAACCTGAACATAGGAAGATGAAGTTCCTTCATTTGTACTGCTTGGCGTATCTAACCAAAATGGTTTTTCATTCTCTTCTCTAAACATACCATTTTTTCTGGCTTTTCTGTAATCATCAAAAGTTCCTAAATGTACCTTACAATCACATGTTTCGTAGGTGTCCAACCCATCCATAGATAGTAAATCAACTGTATCAATCAATACATTTTCTTTTCCAAAGCCTTTGTAGATATCAGACAGAATTTTCCCGTTTTCATAATTCAGTACATTCTTGATTTCAGAAGTTCTAAAGTCATTTGACCCAATGTCAAATCTATAAGTTCCGTCAAGAAGTTCTTTTCTCCATACTTTGGTTCTATTGTTCTCAATATCCTGTTCCACCACATACCATTCATTTCCAATGTTGTCTACAATCACGTTTCCAACCTTGCATTCATAAAGCGGTTTCGTACATGTGAGTCCTAATGATTTTCTTAATTCTTCGGTTAATTTAATCACAAGATTATTTCCGTCAACTGTTACATTTGCTTCGTTTACTTCAATATTCATAATATTTCCTCTGCTTTCCGTCTTTCTTAAAGACTTGAAACACATCTTTTCTTTACACTATTATATTACCATATATTCCCTATTATGTCAAGAGAAATATTGCATTTGTTTTCAAAAATTCCCTCTTGCAATCCGCTACCCAGTGGGATAGAATCTGCTTCCGGTGCGGGGCGGTGGGGATGCAAGGGCTACAAGATAGCCCTGCGTAACTTCCGATTTTGAATATGTAGTGCAGACGGTTTTGGCTTTTACAATGGCTGTTCGCATACGAATATCCTCACTGGTGAGGAATCTCTTCCGTATGCGGTAGCATCCCTCAAAAAGCCAAAATCCAGATTGTCAAGAATGGCGGGTTACCGCCAAAGGTGGAGATTTTTCGCGGAAAAATACGACCTGTGTCTTGACTATCGGGAAGTCGGAACGGACGGGATGCTCCTGTGACACTCTCAGCCTTGATTCTGGCTGTTTTTTCGCTTCACTTGATACTTTATCCATAACAGCAAAAAACACGCTCTACAAGGCTGTGAGCGTGTTTGTATTCCCGACTTCTTTGTGTAATATTCTCAAAATATAAACCTAGTTCCATTCACTTTCACCACTAATACTCTATCTCCGATTATCTCCCACCAGACACCCCTTTCCATACGATAGGGAGATATTTGGATAAGAGTATTTCTGCATAATAGCAAAAGACTACTACGATTACGGGTATTAAGAGAAAAACAAAACCACCTACATACATACTGTTGCCTAAAAATACATTTGCCATTTTATTGAGGAATAATGCCATGATTTGATGCACCGCATAAATGAAAAAAGTATTTTTCATCCACTTTTTAGCATCTGGTAAACCAATCATCCAGATAAAATACCACAAGAATATTGCTCCGCATAATTTATATATATAGTTCCAACCACTTTGATTATATACAAAAAATAATACATAGCTTATACATAAACTAACCAGAGAAACAATTACACATTTGTAAATAAGTGTTTTCTTTGGCGTTGCAGCTTCTTTCCAATGGATACTGATATAACTTCCTATCAAATAATAGGAACTCCATCCTAAAATGTCATTCGCTTTTACAGGAAGATACGGAACAAATACTGCTGAAACATTTAAAGCGAATACAGATAGGACTACTAACAATCCTACCCACTTCTGTTTCAAAAGCCCGTAAATGACAGGACATAAAAACGAAAAAATAATTAAATATGACATGAACCAGAATACAGGATTGTATTTATACAAAAACACAGCATCAGCCAATTCTTTCAAGGAAAATGGAACATCCGTATCAAATAACTGACTGACATATGGAATTTTTCTTGCTACAAGATGCAGGATGTAGTATAACAAATTCCATAGTAAAAATGGCACTACAAGGCTGAAAAATCTCCGTTTCAATTTTACAGAAATTTTTTCCCATGTAAAATTTCTGTAAAAAAGATATCCAGAACACATAAAAAAACTGGGGACTGCCAAACATGCGATTTTATCAATTAAAAATGATATGGAATGGTTTATCCACCCTACAGGTTCTATAAAGATGTACATATTCTGTGCATGAATGCATACAACAAGAATGCATAGAACAAAATTGTACCATAGTATCTTATTTTTAAAAGTTTCTTCTTTCATAGTTTTTCTCACTTTCTGTCTCTCTTTAAAATTCAAATTATTTTTTACAATACTATATTACCATATTTGCCCTAATATGTCAAGAAATGTATTGCTTTTATGTGTCAAAATATATTGATAACAAGAAAAAAGATGCTCTCCTATTATCTAAAGGATGCATCTTTTTCTTTTATTCCTTAAATCCGTTTTTCACACAATACCACATGAAAATACGAATTACCATTCCCATTCCATATCCAGATTCTGTGCAGATTTCTTGAAATCTTCTTTGAGTTTCCGCTGAAACCTCAATCCCTATCCTGCTTTTTCCGCTTTTTAATACGGAATCCGAATTTTCAATATTATTTTTCATAAATCTGTTCACTTTGTACGGTATTTTTTTTCCCTCAATCGTTTTGACGATAAATGTTTCAACTGCATATTTGACAGTGATATTTGATTCTTTACAAAATATGTCAAATTCGTTTTTTAGATTTTCATCTAAACGCACGGATATTTGTGCATTTTTCATGTCTCTTCTCTCTTTCATTTTTTCTTTCATAACCACCTTATCTTATCATATTCTCTTAAAAAAAAAAAGGCATGACACTAAAATAGTTAGTGTCATGCCCTATAATGTCTATCATTCCTCTTCTACGATTGCTTTCACTTCTTGAATGATAATGTCTTTCTGCTCCTTTAATTCATATCTTTTGCCGATACTTCTTACTTCATCTACCAGAACATTGATAGCATCCCTGTAGTACATCATCATATTTTCTGCTTCTTCTTTGGAATGAAATTCATAAATCTCGCTTACTTCCACACCCAATTTTTCCAGAAGTTCTTTAATTTCTTCGCTTTTTTTGAACTTCTTTTCTTCTTCATTGGATTCTTTTTTCTCTGTTTTGTGGCTTTCTTCCACTTCTTCTTCCTCACCGTGAGGTTCTGGTTCTTCGGTTTCTTCTTTTTCTCTCTGGCTCTCTTCCCATCTTTTTTCGTCTTCATCCATCCTGTCTGCTTCGGCTGAAATCGGGTCATGCTCTCTTCTTACTTCATCATTTCTATTTTTCGGCTCTTCCGATTTACTTTCGCTTGGTTCAGATGGAATAAAAGAATTTAATGGCAATCCACTGTCTCTTGGCAAATCTTTGATTTCAGCCCATGTTTTCTTGCCGTTTCGGTATCCATCCACAATCTCTTTCATGGTTGTTCTTGTTAAGTCTACCTCTGCTTTTAAGGCTTCCTGCATGATTGCATAGATTTCTCTCTGCTCGTCTTCTGAATGGCTTGCCATTGGCTGAACACTGCTCATTCCAACCTGCTCCGCTCTTACCATATCCCATACTTCACGGATAATTCTGTTCATCATATTATAACGGTCTGCCTGCTGAACGGAAATTCCTAAACGTCTTGCCACTTCTTCACGGATAGAACCTTTGAAGCCTTTTTCTTTCAAATATTCTTCATGCATCTTATATCTATTGCAGAAAAGAAGTGGGTCTTTTGAACTGTCTCTTTGTGAGTTTGCCAGAAGAACCGCATTGTGCAAGTCCGATTCGTTGTTGAACTTTCTTACGATACATGGAAATGTCTCAATCCCAACTTTTCTTCCCGCCATTCTTCTTCTATGTCCACTGACAATGGTATATTTCCCCGCTTCCATCCCAAAGTCCGTAACCTCAATCGGGTCTGTGAATCCGTTTTCCTGCATAGATACTTCCAAATCTTCTGTATGTGTAATATCTTCTCCATTTTTTTCAAAATCAAACAGGTTTTCATCCGCAATCAGCTTCACCTGTACAATGTTTGCCTTTTCTCCGCTTGCTTTTGCAACTGCGTTAATCTGTTTCATGCTCCCTGCTTTTCCGAAATTCTTTGCCATAATTTTTCCTCACTTTCTGTCTTTAAGACTTATAACTTCTCTTTACTATTATAGTATATCACAATGTACCCAATCTGTCAAGAAATATATTGCAATTTCTTGACTTTTTTAAGTACGCCATCTTTGAATCTTATCGAAAATCTGCAATTCTTTTTTCCATTGCTTTTACCAGTCTTTCATAAGCACTTCTGGATTTTGAAAACATTTTGTAATAGCTGATAGGTCTTCCAAACATGACCGCTTCTCTCAAATCCGATAGCAACGGAATCTGTACATCAATAAAGATATCCCCGAACTCTTCCAACTGCTCCTTGATGAATTTATCGACTGCACAATTTTCCATATATCTTGAAAGATAAATTCCCAAAATATTCAGATTCGGATTTACTTCTCTGGCTTCGTTTACCATATCAATCAAATCCCCATATCCATTGACTGAAAATACATCAGAAGAAAATGGAACAATTACAAAATCAACAATCTGTGAAAAACAGATTTCATTCAGTCTGAAATTGGATGGTGGCATATCTACCAGTACCCAATCATATCCTTCTTCTTCGATATATTTACTCAATTTTTCTTCTATGTCAATATCTTTTGTTAAGTTTTCTTCATTTTCCAACTCTACAGATGCAACCATTACGTCAACACCAAAATACTTCGGCTTTGCATTCCCCCTGCTCTGGAACAATGCTTTTCCAACTGCTTCTTTCGCTTCACAAGTTCCTTTCAAAAAATCATAGACTGTTTTTTCTGGCATTTCAGAATTCATCAGTAATGTTGTAGATGCATTTCTCTGTTTGTCTAAATCAATTACCAGAACCTTTTTTTTCGAGTCTGCAAGAACTCCTGCTACATGGAAGATAGATGTTGTTTTTCCACAACCGCCTTTTCCATTAATGAATGCAACCTTATTTACCATAACATTTCCTCTCTTTCTACCTTTCGGATTTGAACATTAACTTTTCTTTACAATTATATGTTACCATAATACACCCAAAATGTCAAGAATTATATTGCATTTTCTAAAACTTTTTTCCTATCCTTTCGGAACACATTCTCCCCATACGACAGAATCATTGCTTCCGGAGCGGGGCGGTGGGGATGCAAGGGCTACAAGATAGCCCTGCGTAACTTCCGATTTTGAATATGTAGTGCAGACGGTTTTGGCTTTTACAATGGCTGTTCGCATACGAATATCCTCACTGGTGAGGAATTGCTTCCGTATGCGGTAGCATTCCCCTAAAAGCCAAAATCCAAAGGGTCAAGAATGGCGGGCTACCGCCAAAGGTGGAGATTTTTCGCAGAAAAATACGACCTGTGTCTTGACGCTTTGGAAGTCGGAACGGACACTCTTTCTGAAAAAATCACAAGGGAAGGAAAAGACATAACCATCCATCCAGATTCACCATTACAATAACCATAGCATACATACAGACGGAAACACAAGAACCATTCCGGCACTCCTGCCCTACTCCATTGCTCCAGAAATCCAAAGACCACCCATGCATCAAACCCAGACACCCTGCATCCATCCATGCTCCAATACAAGGACAGACTAAAACAGGCTACGGAGGGAAGAACGCGTTATAGACACCCTGTATCCCAAACGGAAATGCCCCCGCGGCACTCCTACGGAGTGCTTTTTTTAATATAGGTGCTGAATTTTTGATACAACAAGAAAACAACGAATTTCTGTAAATTTTATCCGTTTTCCTTTGATTTTCTTCCCTATTTGTCTGTTTCTTCTCTAGTTCATCCTGTGGGGGCTGAACCGCCTGTATTTCAGTTTTTCTTTCTCCTGCGTTACTTTTTATTTCTTCTGTTGCTTTTTCGCTTACAGGACGCTCCTGTGGCTTCACAGCAGGTTTTATTACTGCAATGTCTCTCTGATAGGTAGCCCTGCTAATATTTAAAATCCTACAGATTTCTTTTCTGTCCATGCCTTGTTCTAACAATTCAGAAATCTGTTTCCTGCGGTTTGTAACCAGTTCTTTCTTTGTTGTTTTTCCTTCTTTTTCTAAGCGTGTCAAATAAGCCTTACGATTCGATGCTTTTTTACTTATTTTTGTAAGACTGTGTAATTCTTTTGCTTCTTCTTTTGTAATTTCTAAAACCTGTTTTATTTTTTTAGCACTATATAGGTAAGTCTCTCCATCTTTTAATTTTTTCTCTGCACTATGGGTACGTGTGATTACATACTTTTCACAAAGTGGCATATCCAAGGTTGCATTAAATTCTAGCGTTTTTTGAAGTGCTTCCTTTGCATCCCCAATCAGTTCCTGCATCCATAAACGGTACAGGAACAATCCCACTTCCCTTTTGCAGTCTTCGCCTTTCCTCATGGAAAACAGGCATTCTAAATCTCGGATACGTGCCTTTAACACTTCTTCCTTTCGGCTCTGGTTCTTTTCTCGGTATGCGTGATGTGCATGAAAAGAAGTAACCTTGTCTCTTTTCGGGTTCTTCTTGCCAGAGTGTGTGGCAAGAAACTCTTGTGTCGCATGGTAGTCTTTAAAGTCTGGCAGGTCTACCCCGTGCTTTTCAGAAAGAATGAATGCATAATCCCTCATTTTCTGCGTAGCTTCCCCATATGGATAGACTACTCCTGTTCTTTCTTTTGGGGCTTTCTTTTTCTCTGCACATTTGATTCCATATTCTGTTTGAATGTCATAAATACTATAGGTTAAATCGGAGAATTCCAGAATTTTCACGGCAGTATTACTCTTACTATTTACCGAAAAAGGTACACGTAAGATTCTGGATGCATCTGTACAACTGCTGTCTGCTCCTAATGGAAGACATTGCTCTACAAGATATTTTTGTACCCTGTTCCATCTTGGCAATGCATTTCTATCTTCATCTCGCAGTTTGTAAATAAGATACAGTCCCCTACCGCTATCTATAATGAATGTTGGATAAGGAATTTTTGAACCAAAATAATCTTCTTCCAGTTCGCAAAGCACACTTTCTTTTGTTCTATTTGCCTTGTAACAATCGATATCCACATAACAGGTATTCAATCGTTTCAAATTCTTTTGTTCACGATGGATTTCTTTCCCTTTGAAAAAGAATGTGTTCATGCTGACATAAGCGTCCAAAACACCCGAAAATGCTGTTGTGACGATATTACTTGTACTGTAGAATTCTGTGTAGAAAGAATCCTTATGGCTTATCCTGCATTTTGCAGTATAACCCTTTACGTCACTGTATAGATAAGAAAGATAATCGGAAGCTGTCTGGAAATCTTGAATCGTTCTGTAACTTGTCTTAGCACTTATCCCAAGCATAATAAAAACATCCCTTTCTGATTGTGTACATACTGTGAAAGGAATGTTTGCAAAAAAATTTGATTTACCCGTTGACAACTCGTATTATCCATGTTACTATAAATACGAATTGAATATGAATTTTGAGGGTAAAAGAATTGGTTTTTTTGCGGATTCCTTTCTTTTATCGGCAACAGCAGTAGAAGTCGTGAGCTACTGCTGTTTTGTTTTGCATTTATGATACTTATTATACGGAATATACGTTTTTTTGTCAATAGTTTCTTTAAAATTTGACAAAAAAATGGAAGAAGCGTTCTTTTTAAAAAGAACGCTTCTTCTCAATGTAAAGAAAAATTATACATTCCAGACCTTATGAAAAGGTTGAGGAAAGTGTTAATGCGGGCTATGCCCACTTTTTTTCAACAACTCATTCAAAACTCTTTAGTACAATTCTTCCCAAAAGATTTTAAACCTTACATTTTCTCGTTGTTGATATGATCATACTATCATATCGTACCTATTTTGTCAATGCTTTTTTTCAAATTTATTGAATTTCATCATCCAGTAATTTTTCAAATTCCTGTTTTACTTCCTGCATTTCCATGTCGGAACGGATGTTATCGATAATGATTCCTTCTCCTTCCTCTTTGCAACGATATAATTCAATCTCAAATTTGTTTTCCTCATTTGGTTCTACTGGAAGCAAGGCAATATATTGCTGTTTTCTGCTTTTCACTTCAAACACGGTGAGGATTCGGTAAGAATGCTCTTCTCCTGCTTCATCTTTGATTTTTAATACTAATTCTTCCTCTTCCATTTATTTTCTCCTTTTTTTAATTTTGTATCATTTTAACCAGAGCAATCCCCAATAGATGCACTGGGTAAAACCAATAATAAAACTGTTTGGATAATCGGTATCTGGTATCATATTTTTTCAAAAAAAGAATCATTGGGATGCTGAAAATGGAAACGATTTGTATAAATGCCATTCCAGAACCATTTTTTTGTATGATGTAAATCCCCCATAGTGCTGTAAGCCACGTAAACGCCCTGTAGGGGGCTTTTTGCTTTACAAGGTAGAAATACATAGGCAACGGCATTAAAACCCCGTATACGCCGTAATCAGCCCTCGTTATTGTTGCACAAATTAATAAGAAAATGGAAATTCCAATCTTATATACTATTTTTTCCCTGTTCCTCTCAATAGTATCCAATAATAATAGAGAAAACAACCATGTGAATCCAATGTTCCCATTCCATCCATCTTGGAATAAAAACTGATATGGAATTTGGGAAATGACAGAAAAAACACCAATATTGAACAGGTAATTTTTCATCGCACCTCGTTCTTTTGCACAGAAATAGCCACGGGCAATTCCATATGCAAAGAAAGGCATTGCAAACCGTCCTACGATTCGTAACACCTTTATTTCTGGAAAGAAAAACAATCCAACATGGTCTATGAGCATAAGGATACAGGCGATTGTTTTAACCATTGTTTTTTTCCTCATTCAAAAGAGAACAGCAAGCGTGGAAAATACATTCATATATTCGCTCCATTTCTTCCTGTTTGAATTTTCCTAATATCTTTCTTTTTTCCTCGTTTTTATGCTCTATCGATACCTTGATATAATCTTCTACTGTTACAACCCCTCGTTTTTCCAGTCTGGAAAAATAGGATGTTGAATGGAATGCTTTCAGCATTTCCGAAACCTTCTCTTTTCGCACTGGCTCAATAAATCCCCAAAACACCTTCCATTTCGCATAGAATTCTAAGGATTTTTCATACTGATAACAGGTACGTACTACGATATCTCTTGAAATTTTCGTAACATTTGCGATTTCACCGAGACTTTTACACTCGTTAATCACTTCCAATATTTTTTGTTCCTTTTCATTGGATGGTTTTGTCAAGCATTCGGGAAAGTCTGCGTTTCGGTAATAATATTTATTAAAATTATTATTTTTTTTGAACCCAAACGCATAACGCAGACAATCCCGTATCAATTCTTCACCTATTTCCGGCTTGCCGTTTCGGATGGATATAAATCTTTCATTCCAATTTACCCTCATACGATAATCTGAACGCCAATCCATATTTTCCCTCCTTTTACTCAATATATTGTGCATTTAACGCCCTTTTTCCCTCTGTAACTCCTGTTTGGTATGCTTCACTGTCATATGTTTTTAGAGTTGCGGTTGTTCTTGTTGCTGTTGAAAGAACTTGGTCTTCAAAATCCGATTCCACTTTTTGAGGAACAACCAATGCAAGTGCAGTACAGTTTCTTTCCAAAGCGGATTTTACTCCAGTGTAGAATCCTGTGTAAAAACTGGAAAGAGAACCAGAAGTATCATATCCTTTTTTCTTTTTTTCTGCAACATAGGATTTTCCTAATTTATCACATACATTTATAAGATAGATAAAAACTCTTCTTGCAATCACTGCATCTGATTTGAACCCAAAAAAGATATAACGGTTTGAACCAAAACGATAACTTTTACAACGATAGCTTTCTGCAACTGCATTTGCAAGAAGTGCTCTCCATTTTATTGTGCCTTTTCCTTTTATATCTGCACATACATGTTCAATTTCTTCTTCCTTCTCTTCTCCTGTCACATCTGCAATATCCAGATTGTATTTTGCAAGCAATTCCTGTACTTTCATGCTTGCCGCAATTGCTTCCTGCTCACTTGGATTTTTCTCTAAATCTGCCAGTGCTAATAAGCGATTGACTCGGCTAATGATTTTCTCAATCTTTTCGTTGGAGTCTGCTCCGTTTTTTAATTCAAATAAATCCAACTCCCGATAAGAGAACTGAAAGACAATTTCCCCTTTGATAAGTCTTGCATTGGAATAATTCAAAAATAGTTCCTTTTTCTGATTCAGCAGATTTTTCCAACGGTTGACAGGTCTTAATATTACATTGACTCCGGTTTCCCCATTCAGAAAATGCATATCTCCATAAATTATATTCAGCATTCCATAATTGTTCTGGCTTCTGCTTGACAGTGCAAAATCCCCTCTTCTCAATTTGATTCCCTGTTGCATGGCATATTCTATTACTTTATCTACTGCAATAAATTCATATTTCCTATCCATATCTTTTCCTCTCACTCTGTTGTACATTTATCTTTACACTAATATGATACCATATTGTACCTATTATGTCAAATCTTTCATTATCACGGTGAGGACAAGGACGAGGATTTTGTATATAACACTGCCAGATTTTTTATTCTCACTGGTGTATCATATTTTAAGTAAACACTATCTATCTTACGCTCATATTCTTCGATTGTCGGAATGATTGTTAAGTCATCCAGTTCTTTTTTCAAGCCTTTTTGAAACTTTTGTTCCAAAGGAATACGAAAAATCTCCTGTATAAAACCATTGCTACTGTCAGCAAGGACAAAAGACAACTGTATGTTATTCTGAATCTCAATCCTCTTTTGCACGAAAAGATATGGCGGTATCGGGCATTCTATCCAATCCAACCCCTCAAATTTGAAACATAAAAATCCCACTCCATTTATCTTCGTAAAAGTCACTTCAACTTCCTGCATCTGTTGGAATTTCTGTATAATTTCCAATTTTGGTTTTGGAAAAAGAATGAATAAAATGAAACCCGCTTTTGCATCACACTCCAAAAAGAAGCATTTTTGGTTGATTTTCAATCGTTCCATGAATGCTCCACGCTTTACTCCTGTTTCTTTCTTTTCTTCTGTTTTCAGCGGTTCTTCTTTAGCTGCTTTCTTAATTATTCGTTTTACAATATATTTTTCCACTTTTCACTGCCACTCTCCTGCTTTACCATATACTTGTAACAAACCGTCTGCATTTCATACTCCACTTTTTCTGAACGCTCATTAAGTAATTGATAGTTCTCTGGTGTCATACTTTTTTGGGCTTCTGTTTCCAGATGCATGATTGCCACTTTAAAATAATAAACATCTTCCAAAAACTGTTTCAGAATAGGAGCATCAAAATTGATGGAAATGGTTTTTTCCTCTTCAAAAAACTGGATTTTGGCTTTTTGGGAAACTGCTATTAAGATTTGTACCATATCCGCTTCCGATGTGACCAGTGGAAGTTCCGGAAAGATGCATAATGCTTCTGTAAGTTTTCCCCATACTCTTTCCGATGGCTGTTTTTCTCCATTTTCAAAATTCTGAATCCATCCAACCGTTACATCTGCTTTCTGTGCAAGCTGTGCTTCCGACATATCACTGGCGGTTCTATAAAACACAAGAATTTCCTTTTTCGATGAAAAGTTATATTTCTGTGAAACACATCTCATAGTGCTGATTGTACAGGTTTCTGTTTTAAAGAATTGTGTCAAATCCTCTCCTGCCGTCTGTTTCGTATTCCATTTTTTAAGGAACATATTCAAACGTGGATATTGAAACGTAAGCAGGATTTCTCCTGTTTCAGAACGCTTTAACATCACTTTTTTTTCACGGAGCATTGTGTATAGATATGGGAACAACTCTTCATAGGTATCTGTTGGTATTCTGTCCAGTTCATACAAGCTGACCTTTAACGCATTTGCAATTCTCCTTTTCACCCTTTCAATCGGAATCTTAGCATCCGATTCGTAGGCTCTTAATCGGAACACTGGAATATCTGTTAATCTGGAAAGTTTATCTAAACTTATTCTTTTTTCTTCTCTGTAAAATTTCATGTTTTGTCCAAATGTCATATCGTGTTTACCATTCCTTCCTTTTCATTTTTTACTAAAATGAAAACTTCCAATTTTTATTCTACCACCATTCTCCCTTTTCATTATAATGCCACCAGTTACCGCTTGTATACTCAATACAAAGATTTCCGTTATGGTCAAACCATGTTTTCTCAATCTCTCCATTTTGCCAGTCTTCTACCGCTGATTTATGCACTTCCGACAATTCTACTGCCAGTTTTTTCATCATATCTTGCGTCTTCTTATATTCTGAGATTGTCTTTGTTCCTTTTATGACTGTTTTCATAGTATCACTCATTTCTTTTAATTTTTCATTTTCATCTGCTTGAACTGAACATAGATAACATACAGGTATATTTAAAGCATTTGCAATTTTTTGAATCTGCTCCAGTTTCGGCTTCCTAATTCCTAATTCATATTTTTTAATAGTTGCTTCTCCTATTCCGCAGGTTTCACCAAGGCTTTTTTGAGTCATATGATTTAACATACGAACTCTTTTAATTTTCTCTCCTATAGTCATAAAATATTCCTTTCTATCGAATTTGAATATTTTCAATTTCTTGTTAAAGTTTTAATATCTTGAACAGCTTCTGCAACTTCATTTATATTTTTGCAGTGACTGAATTTGTCAGCTATAAGGTTTAAAATTACTGAAATTTGAGTTTGCTCTTCTTTTAACTTTGCTTGCTCTGCTTCTAACTTTTTAAACTCTGCTTTAAAATTTTTATACTTTATTTGTTTAGGTTTTTGATTGCTTTCACTTGGATAAGTAAGTTGCCACCATTTAAAATCAAGTTTAGAAATTTCACCAGACTTCACAGCTTCTTGTTTTTCATATAATTCTTCCAACAATTCATTAACGATGTTATCTTCAAAGATTATTCCGTAATTATTTTCTATTTCTATTACTTTCACACCAAATTCCGTTTGTATTTGCATTTCATAGAGCATAAACATAATTTGTGTCTCATCTTCTATATTGTGGTTTATGAAAAATGCTTTGGATATACCTAAAGCAGAAGCAATGGATTCTAACTTTTCCTTTCTAGGAACTCTGGTGTTGATTTCGTATTGTTTAATTTGTCCTTCAGATATACCAGTTAAGGAAGCCAATTCTTTTTGAGTAACATCTGCTAATGTACGAGCAAATTTTATTTTTTCTCCAACGGTCATACTCTTTTCCTCTTATTCTTTTATTGAAAATTTAGCTTGCCACAGTGCATAGTCATTTTCAGAAAGTTCACCAGATTTCATAAGTTTCCGTTTTTCATACCATTTTTTTACCCCTTCATTGACGATATTATCTTTGAATAATATTCCATAGATATTATGTTTTTCATCTATCTGTATTACTTCCATTGAACAACTTCTTCCCAAATCAAATAATAACTGGATAATATCTTCTTCTGTTTCCATATGATGATTTACAAAAAAACATTCGGAAACTTCTAATGCATCACAAATATCTTTCATTATTTTCCCTTGAGGAATACGATAGCCGGATTCATATTGTTGCACTCTAACATTGGAAAGTCCAATTAAAAGTCCTAACTCTTTTTGTGTTAATCCCCTTAAAGAACGAACTTTTTTAATTTTTTCTCCTATAGTCATACATTATCTCCTTTTAATAGTTTACTAATCATAGGATTAGTTAGATATTACGTTCCTTGTCACGGGCTTCTATGATGCATCCCATAGAAAAATCATCAATATGACCATATTGACATAAATCTCTTGCAAGCATGAGTTCACTATATAAATGATAATATAATTTGTTCTTTTCGTCATCTGGTGCTTTGTACAAAACATTACACAGTTTAATCAATTCGTCTGGTGATAACCGAACCACAACCTCTTTATCTTTTGAAACATTATGAACCTGCATAAAATACCTCCTTTTATTAAGATGCAGTTTATATTTATTGCTCTTCATCATAAATGTATATCCCAAGTTTACTCCCTATCGTTTATCAATCCATTTCTCCTTACAATTCATAAAATGAATAATTTTGTTTTTTATTCACCGTGAGGAATTTCCGTTTTCTCCTTTTATTTTTCTTTCAAGCATCTTCCGTTAGGTTTATGTCACTGACATTATAAATAGACTTAGAGCCGTTTACCTCTACTATAAGCATTCTAGTTTCAGTTACCCCCGTGCCAGTTCCAAAACTGTATGTAAAATCACCCTTTTCTACAGACGATATATAAGAATTAAGATGCCACGGATATGCTTTCATAAAGAAAATAATTACAAGTATAATTCCCACAATCAATACCCCGTAGATAGCATTATCTTTAACAAAGGAATACAAAACAGCATAAAAAACGTAAAGAAAAAACAAAGAAATACAATAAAGCGTTACACCCACTCTGAAAGTTTCACTAGCTTCTTCTCTCTTCTTTTTAATTATAAATTCTCGTATATTCATATCTACTCCTTTTCTATCACTCAACCCTAAAATCATATTCTTTCTGGATAGTATTTTGCGGAACATACAGTTTAACTTCTTTTGTAAAACCCCAACCGTCAACGCTTATTTCCGCATAAGCGTCACTCGATGTAAGAGTTTCATAGATAACAGTAATTTCAGCGTCAAACTTAATCAATTTTAAGCCGTCATCATCAAGCACTTGATAACAAGTATAGTAATCTCGTCCGTCTAATTTCCCGCACCCCAATATAAAAGCACCCTCTGAAACATTTTGATAATTGATGCTTCGCAAATTGACAGTTGAAACAGAAACTTTATCAAATTTATTCTTGGATAATGAAGCAGTATAAATAAAATAAACACACGCCAATAAAACACCCACGTAACAAATAATAACCACAATTTTATCAATTTTATTGTTCATATTCATATATATTATCCTAATTTTAAAAAAGTTCAATTATATCGTTTATTAATACATTTTTCCTTTTATTTACGCTGAAAGATATCCATTTTTCCACAGCGACCATAATTTATCATCTTGATTCTTCATAGATTCTTCGTATGCATTCTGTTCTTCTTCCGTTTTACAAAATCTGCATACATCATCTATTGAACAATACAGTTTCCTTAATGCTTCACAACTGTCTTTTTCTTTACAATAAAAAATACATTCTTTTTTTGTTTCAGCCATGCTATTCGATTCCCTCCCCTGTTTTCATCTTACAAACTGTGAATTTTTTTAATGCATTTTACCATATCTCTTAATTCGTGTTTAATACACTCTATTTTTAGGCTATCCGATTCAAGATTCTGATAAATCACATCCCCTTGATAATAAGTGATGCTTTCTATCCAATGGAATTCTTCAATCCAATCATAGGATTTTGATATTATATATTCAAACTTATTTATATGAAACAGCCTGTATAAATCAAGTTCATTACAAATAATCTTGTCATTGCACAGAATATTTTTATATACAATTGCACAGTTTATCAGATTTTCGTATCCCTCTTCATACAAAAGCGTGTCAAGCACCTCACTATTCACTTGGCAAATCGCATGATTCTCGTCAAATAAAATATATTCAGCCTGTCTTATTCCATTGATTATCTTGTCATGTTTTTCTATCTTTAATAATCTGTTTACTTCCGTTCTATTAACTTCCATTTTCATAGTATCTATGATTTCATTCCATCCTTTTTTGTCATGTTTTTCCTTGAAAAAAATCTTCCAAACTATTATTGATACCATCATGCCTAAACAAATACTTACAAAACTTAAATTTCCCATTTTTCTTTAACCTCTTTTCTTACATCAAACCACTTTGAAAAAGCTGTCTTTGTGTTGCATTCATCCCATCTTCCCCGACATTTTTATGGCATTCATGGTCTGGATATTGAGTAATTAGCTGATTATAAATTTTTCTTCCCTCTTCTGGTTCACAGACCGAACCGATATACACCAAAGAAGAATGTGGCTTTCCAATCGGACAACAACGAACAGAATTCGGGATATGATGCTCTTTCACGAATTGATGAAAAGAAGCTAATACCTCTGCATATTCTTCTTTGCTTTTCACACCTTGAAAATGCATTGCATTTTCCTTGTTAAACAGCACTGCAAAATCATCTGACAAATCAATGATGCTATCTTTAAATTTCACCCAACAATGATGAATCGGGATTGCATCAGCAACAAAAAGCCATCCCACATAGGTTTTTGCTTCATACCCGTTAAATACCAGTGTATCCGCAATCAGTCTGGAATTTTGATAACAATGTCCTATTTGATATTCCACACTGTCAATCAGAGCCAAAACCTTTTCGTCCTTTAGTATTTTTGTATTTTCCTGCGTAAAGACTTCATATTGTCCATTTAAAGGATAATATGAAGTAGGAATTATAACGCTCCCCTCAAACTTCTCGTTTTTATATCTTTTTACAATCACCTTTTCTTCTTTACGATTGATTTTAATACTCATATATTATTTCCACCTTCCATTGTTACTCAAATTTGGACGAAGACCTAAACCACCGCCAATATGTGGTACTCTTCTGTACGCTTCCCATGTAATACCATTTTTTGTTTCAATAGAAATCAGCTATTCTTTAATTATCATTTGGTATTTTATTTTCACTCGCAAATCTTGGAATAAAAGAGCCAAAACTTTTTGTCGGAAACACATCTCTTTTAATATGGTTTTGAATTCCACAAAAAACATCCATCATTGCCTCCCTATCCTCTTGAATAACTCCCATTCCCGCCGCTCTATTGCAAATTTCTACATATTTTAAACTTCTTTCTTTTTTCATATTTTCCTCACTTTCTGTCTTTCTTCAAGACTTGAAATGCATCTTTTCTTTACACTATCATATTACCATATATTACCTATTATGTCAAGAGAAATATTGCATTTATTTTAAAATACCCCTCTTGCAATCCGCTCCCCAGTGGGATAAAATCTGCTTCCGGTGCGGGGCGGTGGGGATGCAAGGGCTACAAGATAGCCCTGCGTAACTTCCGATTTTAGATATGTAGTGCAGACGGTTTTGGCTTTTACAATGACTGTTCGCATACGGATATCCTCACTGGTGAGGAATCTCTTCCGTATGCGGTAGCATCCCTCAAAAAGCCAAAATCCCGATGGTCAAGAATGGCGGTTTGCCGCCAAAGGTGGAGATTTTTCGCCAGAAAAATACTACCTGTGTCTTGATAATCTGGAAGTCGGAACGGACGGGATGTGCCTGTGATGTTCCCTGTTGCAATTCTGGCGGTTTTTCTGCTTTACTTGATAACTTTTATCTACGGGAACAAAAAACACGCTCTACAAGGCTGTGAGCGTGTTTCATATTTCATTATACTAATTGGTTTTTGATGTGTTCATCTTTAAATCATACAACTATGTAGATTGCATCTGATCACAGATCCTAAAACCCCAAATAGTAAAAATTTCAATCCATACAATCATGTAGATTGCATCATTAAAATCTTATTAAAGCAACTTATAAGTATACTATTTCAATCCATACAATCATGTAGATTGCATCGTAAAAGGTCTATATCTGTTCCTCAATTCTTGAAGATTTCAATCCATACAATCATGTAGATTGCATCAGCAAAATACACAATTATGATATTTATTTTTATGCAATTCACATAATATTATGTTATGGTTGTAAAAGCAATATCAACTTTTGAAATGATAAAATCAAACTACTTATTGATTTCTTTTACCTACTTTTGGTGCGAATCTTTCTGTACATTTATGTGTACTTCATATTCGCACCATGGCGGCGTTGAACCTGCAACCATATGTTTTGTTTTATTTATTTTTATCATTTTCTTTTTTTGCCACATCTAATATATTTTTAGCCATGTTCACAGTTTTATCGTGACCATTACCATATTCAAACCGTGTCGATTGCTCTATTGGTTTTATTGCAATAACAGGTATGTCGTATTGTTCTCCTTTTTGTTTCAATAAATCAAGTGTTTTCCCCATTGCAACATCAGATAGTTTATTGTTTTTTTCTTTGCATCTTTTGGTATACATATCTTTTACAGACAAATCTTCTACACCTATAAAATCTGATTTTTTAATGATATCCAATACTACATTTTCTGTATGATGTGTTCTTTTTCTTGCTATCTTTTTTTCCAGTCTTGCTTTTTTTAATCGTGTTTTCAAATATCGTTTTGATGGTTTGAGTTCTATTCCATTTTCCCGTGATTCCTTTAATTTTTTTCTAAATTTGGGATTGCTATACCCTTCCATCCTAGACAACTTTCTATTAAGCTGTTCTCTATGCTCTTGAATCTTTCCATCATTTCCATTTTTAAAACATGGATTTTCATACCTTGTTCCATCTGATAATGTAATTGCGGAAATTCCAATATGAACCCCAATTTCTTTTTTAGCATCATTTTCTTTTACTATTTTATAAACATCTTTTAAGCATAATTGCAAAAAGTAGTTATCACAATTATCTCTTTTTACCGTCACAAGAATTTGTTGTTTTTTATGCAAATCTACAAATTCTTGAAAGTCCATCCTGCCAGGCAAATCAAATCTTAGCTGTTCTAAATAGCCCTTCATACCCCTTGCTTTCACATTGCCAATTTTAGCAAGATTAAAGTAAATCACATTTCTATTATCTCTTTTAAATGTAATTTTAGAAAGTGTTTCTTGATAACTATAGCTTGTTCTCGGATGACTTTTGGAATAGTAAGGTGGTTTGCTGTTTTCGATTGGTTTTTTCACACCTTTTCCATTCGTTTTTTTATTTGTATTTTTTTCACTAACCTGTGCATCTAACCGTTTTGATAAATCTCTTAAAAAAATTCCACTTTTCCCCGATAATGCCCCCGCAGGAACAGATTTTAATTCTGGAACTTGCTCTCTTAATACATCCAAATATTCTTTTTTTGCCATAGCATTAACATTAGGGAAATGCACAAATTGACCTTCATTTTTTTTGTCTGGTTTCTCAATTGTATTTGTTTGATTTTGAAACATTTCATATACAGTAATATTAAAGGCTTTCTGTATTGCGTGAATTATCTCATCAATCATTCCTTTTTGCTCTTTATTTGGATATAATCTTAAATTTATTGTGTATACTGGTATTTTTATAATCTTTTCATTCATGTTTTTATTCTCTATGTATATTAGTTCACATTTTAATTAGTATGTTACCAAGCATGTATCCTTATTCATCACCCATTATAGCTCTTATAAATTTTGCCAGACACAAAAACATCACAAAGGGAATGCTTAAGTACACCAAAACTGAACTAATTATCAGAAAAGGACAATCTGGATAAATCTCTCGTAATGCCCAAAGAACTGCACAAAAAAGTAACCATTTCATACACTTCTTTGACAAGGATTGAAAATCTTTCTTCTCTTTCTCATAAATTCTCATAAATTAACCTCCAGTCTTAGTTCTTATTATAATTTAACTTGTTGTGCTAGATAAAATAAAATATAAAGAAACTTCAACAAAATGTGCTATC
>OJPV01000071.1_pt1 | contig 71930 bp, 70 predicted proteins | sample 1598581 | NCBI WGS metagenome assembly OJPV01 (sample SAMN03922501, study PRJEB24848) | human gut metagenome | isolation source: stool sample | host: Homo sapiens | place: Germany | collected 2011-11
AGATGTGTATAAGAGACAGGGTACGACCAAGCGTATGTACTTTGCCGACGAGGCGCCGGCAAGCGTGCAGAAGGCTTTCAGGGAACGCAAGACCCTTCCATCTATGGACAAGGACGGCGACTATGTGAAGGCAGTCGTCCGCGAGCGCTGGGATCTCGCGAGCATGCAGTTCACCCGTGCGGCAACACTCGTAGCGCGAAAAAAGGGGTTCCGAACGGTCGTACGCCAGGGCCGGTTGAAATCGGTCATGGTCAAACTGACCGGTGACCAGTTGAAAGCCTATAACGAATATGTCCGCAAGCCGTTTTACGAGGCGCGTTTCAAAGACGAAAACGGCAACATCTTTGCCAGAAAAACCGACGACCCCGAAGATATCCGGTTCGATAGCCCCGATCAGGTAGACCTTTCGCAGTTGCACGACAGCGCTGTCGTAGAGGATTCCAGGGGGAAGAAACACACTGCCCCCGGAAAACTCCTCGACCTCGCCGGCCTGTCCGCTATCCTCGCGAAGCAGGGGTTCAAGCCGGCAAATGTCCTGAAGACATATCAGGAGATGTACGAAAACCAGATCGTAAGCTACCCGCGTACCGAGGATAAGGAGGTCACGCCGGAACAATTCGGCGAATTGCTTCCGCTTGTCGATAAGATTGCCAGCGTGGTCGGTGTGGATACGTCTCTGCTCTCCCATCGCGCCGCAAGGAAGACACATGTCAAGGAAGGCGGGGCGCACGGCGCGAACAGACCGGGAATCAATGTTCCCGAATCCCTTGCCGAGCTTGAAAATGGTTACGGAAAAATCGGTTCCGCGATCTATTCCGTACTTGCCAAGAACTATCTAGCGATGCTCGCTGAAGATTATGAATATGAGCTGATCAAAGGCCATGTAAGGGACTTTCCCGAATATGTCGGGCAGACCCAGATCCCAATCAAACCGGGGTTCAAGGCGATTTTCGATTCGGACTCCTCTTCTACCGAGAAATCGGAAGGGGAGGAGGCGGAGAACGCCTGCGAGTTCGGTAAGGTCGCCTCCCCGTATGTGCACGAAGGAGCCAACAAACGCCCGCAAAAACCGACAATGAAATGGCTTACGAAGAAGCTCGAGAAATATAACGTCGGTACCGGCGCCACCAGGACGAGCACGCTTGCGGAAATCACCGCCAATGAGGAACGCGCCCTCATGAAGGAAAACAAGGGCGCACTCACCATGACGAAGTGCGGCGAGGTGTCTTACGCCTTGCTGGCGAATTGCCAAATCGCCTCACCGGAAGTCACCGAGAAGCTGTTTGAATCCATGAACGAGGTGGGACGGTTTTCACGCAAACCGTCCGATGTCATCAATACCGTCACCGATATGGTCGTGCACGATATGAAGGCAATGCAGGATAACATCGGTGCATTGGACGGTATGAAACTAGGCGACGGAAACGCGATCGTCATCGGTAAGTGCCCGAAATGCGGCAAGGACCTCTATGCGACGAAAAATCAGTTCCGCTGCGCCGGAGTGCATTTCAAGAAGACAGGCGAGAAAGATGGGAAAGCCGTCTTCGCCCAGGACGGAACCTGCGACTTTTCCATCTACCGTTTTGTCGGACCAAAGGATAAGCCGAAGAAGCTCACCGACAAGAATGGCAGGGAGATCGCCGAAAAAGGAAAGACATCGCTCATCAAGGGAATCAAGAAGAAAAGCGGGGATGGAACCTATGACGCGTACCTCACATTGAATCGCGAGACCTGGTCGCTTGATATGCAATTCCCCGAGTTCAAGGGGAAGAAACACAAAGGCTAGTTCGGGGCTAGAATTATCTACAAAGCGGGATCATCGTCCCGCCCGTTCGCATTGTCATCGACTGGAGATCACTCATGTCCACGTTTAATTTCCCCCATATTAGAAAACGATCATGCAGGCCGTATCCGGCACCGATGGCGAGACACCTGGTACCGTTCAGCTTAAAAAATTAAACGGTTCGCCATCAGTATTTAGCGGACAGTCCGACAATTTTCATATCGGCCAAGCCCACTATCTTGCTGACACCCAGAAACCTGTCAAAATGGTCGCACACCTATCCAGCACTAAATATGGAAGTAAGGATGTGGAGTTCAGTTCGGGACTCCCAACTTTAAACGATGGCCTTTCTGACAGGACCAATTTCGGTTATTCGGATAGCGTCAACGGAATCGTAACCGGTAACCCGTGGAACTTTGACTAATGCGACAGCCGATGGTTTCCGCGATTGGTTTGATACAATTGACCACAATGCAGTCAGTAAATGATGTCCAAGCTGAAGCCGGAGATCGATAGAAAGGAATTTCATTATGGAAGAAAAGACCGAAGCCGTTAAGGGCGAGGAAACTACGGTTGGTTTGACTATGAACTATAACCCGTTTTCGTTCATTTCCTGCCAGGAGGACGCCTTGGTGCTGGCGGGGGGCATCTCACATGGCTTGGATGCAGATGTCATCAAGAAAAGCGGGGACCTTTTCGCGACCGCCCGCGCCATGCTTCTCGATGCGTGTGTCTGCCTGCTCTATCGCCAGGGCGGCGATTCGATGAGCATGCAGGGTCTCGTAGATCTTCTGCAGAACGACATCAGCCATAACGAGGATCAGGATATGCCCTCGATCAAGGCTGCCTATGACAAGATCGAGGCCGACGGCGCGACTGTCGAGGAGGACCTGGGGCTGAAGCGGTACCGCATGTTCCAGGCCATCGCCTACGGTGAGACGGCAATCTCCGTCGAGCTGGATCTGTACGCCAAGTTGTCCGCTATGGTCGATAGGCCGCTTGTCGGCTAGACCTGCAAGCCGAATCGATATGCCAGCGATTCGCATGGCGATGCGCTATTCATGCGGTGCCTGACGGCACCTATGATCCGCTCGCCAGGGCTCGCTGATTGATTTTTCTGGCACTCTTCTCTTTGGGGCATCCGGCTATGGGTGCCCCTTTTTTGATGAAAGATGGTAGAATCTTACAAAGAAAAATAAAGAAATGGGGGATTTAACCGTGATCGGTGACAACTTAAGCCAAGCAAACAAAGTAAAGGGCACTTCCTGCCTTTCGGGTGATGTGCGATGATGAATCGAAGCGGAATCGAAACGTATGAGCTGTTGCGCCTGGATGAGGTGGCGCTCGCCGGGTATTTCGATTTGGAAGATACCAGGTTTGAAGAATGGTATGAAAAGAACCGCGCAGTCGGCGACAGATTGTACAGCGCAATTCTTGATAGAAAAATTGACCTCGTAGCTTTCCGCGGAACGGAAGACGGTCGCTACTACTCCATCCTTACGCGTAGCCCGAAACAGGAAGGCTCCCTGCAGCTCACGGATATCGACAGCAAGGGACCGATCGGGCATCGCCGGCTTACGAACCAGAAGATGCTCGATCTTCCGGGATACGGTGCCGTCCTCGCCGCCGTTCCCGACATCTCGAAATGCAATGAACGGGACATCCTGCAGGCGATCGGATTCACACAGAAGGGCGATCGAAGCCTGAAGGAAAAGGCCGCCATCGGCAGGGAGGGCAGCAAACAGCTTGAAGCCGCGCGCAATCGCGAAGGGCTAGAAAACTTTGATGGGCGTGATTTCCGATGAGTGCTCGTCCGGTTATCCAAACTTACAGGCTGGCCTCCCTGCACGAAGCCGCGATCGCCCGACTTAAGAACCCCAAAAACGATAGGTATAAAGAACTCTATCTCCAAAACAGGGGAATCGGAGAGAAAGTCTATAACGCCGTCCTGTCAGGTCGCCTCGACCTCGCTTGTTTTTGCGGAGACTCCAGCAAATACTATTCGGTTCTGACACGGAGTACCAGGCAGGACGGCGCACTCCAAGTTACCGAGATCGACCGGAAAGGGCCGATCGGGCATCGACTCCTCACCGGTCCCAAGCAACTCGAACTTCCGGGATGCGGCGCGACGGTCGCCGCCGTTTCCGATGTCTCACGGTGCACGGAACAGGAAATCCTCGATGCCGTTGGATTCAAGATGCAACAAGGTCTGAATTCCAAAGCCGTCAAATGCAAGGCCGGTCGTCAACGGCTCGACGCTGAACGCACAAAGACCGATCTTCCTAAAGAGAGAAAGTCCCCCTCACGTTAATCCGTGCAAGGGACTTTCCCGGTATGGCTCCATATGCCTTTCTCCGGTTAATGCTCCTGGGATGGAGTCTCCATAGCCTGTTTCCCGTCATTGAGCAATTCGGAGGCATTGCGGCTGACTTCCTGTTTATGTCCCAGGCTGCGGTCCGCCGCTTTGGATGAGGTCGCGGGATACTTCGCATCATAACGGTCGCCAATGAGGGAAGCCAGTTCGTCCCGATCGTAATAATCTACGTCAGGTCCGTCTGCACAGTTATCGATATAGCCGTCCTCAAGAACGGTGACTTCGCCACCTTCGGTGTAAGCCCGTCCGTATTTCTCATAGTCAAAGGCACTTTCAATCTGGCTCGAACTGTCGAGGATATGCTTCAGTTCCTCATTCTGCTCAACCATCTCGTACCCGTAGTTTCTCTCCGGTGACATCGTGGTATAGATCATATTACCGAACTCATCCTTGTCGTAAGCACCATCGTATCCCCAGCTGTAAAATGGGATGTCGTCGGCCTGTTCGATGAGATTCATAAGCCCAACAAGACTTTCAGGAGTGTCATTCGCCTGAATCCATGCGCCCACCTTCTCCAGATCGGCCGGGTTTGCCGTGACGAGCTGCTTCGCAAGCAGGTTCAAGTCCTCGAGATGGCAAAACTCGTTAAAGAGCAGCCTCGTGCCGAAGGGAATGCCATCATAATCAGAGATATAGATTTCCTCATGCTGTGAATCCTGCAGTTGGTTGAGATGGAGAAAGTCCCGAATCTCAGCTTCCGTCTTCGGCAAGGTGATCCATGCATCGTGAAGGCTACCCTCGTTGTAGTAACCGTAGTTTCCGATGCATACGTTCAGGCCTTTTGTGAAGTCCTGTCCCATGGTTGCCCTTTCTACTCTATAAACCGTAGGGTTGCTTTTGTAAGATTCTACCACTTCACCCCATCTCTATTTCGGTAGGATTGATATCCACCCATACCGACAAAGAAGGGAACCGATGAGAAAGGAAAATAAGAAATGATTTCGCGACATCTGCTCATTGAATTATGAGACGAAGTCGGTATAATAGCCCAAGAGAAACACCAAAAGGAAAGTGCGTGTTTATGAATGAAACCATGAAGCCCTCTTGTGGGGAGGCATATGACGCGACGCCTGTCGCCGTCCTCGCTGCGAGCGAAACCCTCACTATCGCACTCGGCATGCTCACAAAGTCACCTGTCGCGGCAATCGTCGCAGGCGGCTTGACGGGCTGCGTGTGCAGCCTCGCCCTCCCAGCCATCAGCGGGCGCATCCTGAGCCGCAAGCGCGATGCGATCCTTTCCTGGTGGGATGAGAACCTTGAAGTCTACAAGAAGTTCAAGGTGGAGAATCCAGACCGCGAACCGAGCAAACGCGCCGAGAAACGCGAGGAACGGGACCTTGCGATTTGGTGGCTCGATGCCATGAGGCTCGTCCGCACCAAGGAACTCATGCGTGAGAAAGTCGAGGCGCTTATCGAGACGGGTAGCCGCATGCCAGATGGCGTGAATCTCGATGATTATGAGACCGTCGAGGAGTACCGTGCCCGCTACGTCGCACCGGTCTCCAAGATGACCTCCGCCATGCTTTCCCTTGCCGTCGGTCTCGGTACCGCCGCGACCTGCTATGTCGGGATGACCGGCAACCTCCACTCCCCGCTGCTGTTTCTTCTCGGCGGGATTACCTCGATTCTCGTCACGGCAGTCGGCGCGATGTGCGACCAGCGCTCACGCGTTCTGCCCTTCGGCCTGTCTATCGCCACATACCCTCTCGCCGTACTTACGGCGTTCGGGCACGGCGGTGTAAGCGGATTGATCGGCAACCTGCTGTGCGGTGTGGGTATCTATGCGATTTTCGCCATCACCAACCATCTCTTCCGCATCACCGGCGGCGCCGATGCAGTCGGTGCCGGCGATCGCAGGCTCGTCCCGGCGATCGCGACGGCATGCGGGTTCCACGGCACGGTATACGGCATGGGCGCGATGTGCATCGCCATGCTCGCCAACTACATCCCCCGCTACCGTGCGAAAGAGATCACCCTTAAAAGCCGCGTACCCATGGGGCCTTTCCTGCTCGTCTGGCTTTGCACCGGCGTGCCCCTTGGGTGTATCATGTAGCAGTCTATCCCGCTGTCCCCCGCAGAGAAGTTAGGAGTAGCCGATCTGCGAGGAACAACTGAGAATAGAGTCTTTGCAACCGTCCGAATGGACACAAAGGAAGGAGAATTCCCATGAATTCTATCCGCAATCGCGTCTATGCCGGTGAGATCGCCGGCGGCGCCGACACCGTCGAGTACGTCATCGTTGCCATTGTCGCCGTCATCATCGGCGCTGCTCTGATCGCCTTCGGCAACCAGATGCAGAAGCAGATGACCATGACTGGCAAGTCCATCTCCTCCTGGTTCGAGTCTGCCCGCAACGCTGCCAATACCTCGATCAACGGCGTTGGCAAGTAGTCAACCTCCTTTCTCTCTGATAGCATAATACCATACTACTAAGGTATTTGTTTCGAGAATCGAGAAATGTGCAACCAAGGAGGAACTGGACGTGAAAGGCATCTTCAAGAAACCGGAGTCCGAATCGGGCGCCGCAATCATCGAATTTGCGCTCGGTGTCCCGTTCCTCCTGATTTTTGCCATGGCTGCCATGGAATTCGGCCAGATTTCGGCGGCGACAACCGCTGTCGACAACGCCGCCCATGCAGCCGCCCGAGAGCTCGCCGTAAACCCCAGCGGCGATGCCTCATCAGCTAAGGAGGCGGCCGTAAATGCCGCCTCCTCTTTTTTCGCTGAAAACATGAAGATCGAGACAGATGTCTCGGATGCCGAGAGGGAAGCGTACACGCACCGGATTCCCGATTCAAACGGATCGTCCTATACGGACAGGGAGTCGAATGTCTCCACCCGGAAATGCACCGCGACCGTATCCGTGACCATCCAGCCACAGACCGTCCTCGGCGATGCGATCTATGCCGCCGGAGGGTTCGGAGGCGGCATGACGATCGAATCCAACGCCGTGGAGTTAAAGGATGCAACGGTGGAAGGAGGTGCGTCCTCGTGGTAAGGACCCATTCTGAAAGAGGCTCGGAAGTCCTCGAGGCCGCCATCGTCCTCCCCATGCTCATCGTCCTCGCATTCTGTCTTATCCAAGTTTGCCTGATAGCATATGAGGGCACCGCGATGAGCGCCGCAATCGAGTCGGCCGCGATGAAGTCCGATTTCTCCGCCGCAATCGCATCCGGAAATGTAAACCAGGCGGTAAAGGACGAACTCGCATCGAACACGCCGGGTATCGTCAAGGACAACATCACCGTGACGAACTCCAAGGTCTCCTATTCGGACAGGTCCGATGAGGCCACCGTCACCGATACCGGTTCCACGGGAATCACGACCATCTCGAAATCAAGCACCACGGCGCTTCTCGAATCGACCGTCGACTATAAAATCCCGACCCTGATTTCGGTCGGCAGCTTCGACGGTATCAAGATGTCGAAAACGATCAAAGTGGAGGTCCCGGTTTCCGAGAAAATGGAGGTGTCGCGATGACGCGCGTCCACAGCGAATCCGGCGCAATCAACATCCTGAACGTCATCATCATGCTCGTACTCCTCATTGCACTCGGCTTCGCATTCGAGCTCTCCGCAGCCCTCGACCAGCAGAACGCCCAGACAAATGACTGCTCCGCAGCCAGGGACGCCACCATGGCGTCGCAGAACCTCCTTGTCGCGAAGAACTCCGATGACCCCGGTCTCGCAATCGCGACCGCGGCCGTCAAGTCCCTGCGTGCCAACGGGTTCAACGGCGAAGTCGAGGTCTGGTTCTATGAAGCCCCCTCCTCGGCTGTCCCCCAGAGCAAACGCGCGTGGGCCTGGGGCATCCAGACGAAATCGTCCTTGAAAGGATACTTTGCGACCTATTCGCTCGGAGATTTCAATATCCCCATCGGATCGCACGTCACGGCACATGCCGTCCCCTACACTGCGGGAAAGGCATGGAGACCGGCGGATTCGGGTAACGGAAAGTATTCCTTCAAAGCCGGTTCGGACACTCCCGAATACGAGGAGTACACGTCCACGAAAGAGCTTCCGCAAGAAGTGATCGACGAGATGAAAACAGCCGTCAACCAGGCAACGAACAATAAATAGCCTTCCCAATGAGCTAAAATGAAAGGATATCAGGCGACATCATGTGCCAATGCCTGATATCCTTTTGCTATGCCGCGTGTCTGACGGCATCTCTACACAGGAAAGCGAGAAAGGAACACCATGCCAGACACCAACGATACCGATGCGATCCTCGCGAAAGTCCGTTCAGGCGAGCTTTCGGCAGGCGATGCAGCCGCCCTGATCGCGAATCTCCACGCCGCATCCTACAAGGCGATGCAGGACGCGCAGACTGCACAGGCTCCGCAGCCCGAGTCTCCCGCACCTCAAGCCGCCAGCCAGCCGGGTATGTCCCAGCCGCCCGTCCAGCCGGCACCGGTCGCGGCTGCCGCACCTTGCTATCAGCCGCAGGTTCCGGCTATGCCGGCATATGCCGCACCGACGCCCGATACGGTTGCCGAGAAGGCTCAAGAGACGGTTCCGCAGCGCCCTCAGGCACCTACAGTGCAGCACCCCGCCCCCTATGATCCGCCTGCATATGTCCCGGCTGCATCGGCATCCGAGCCGCATCCGGTCTACGACCAGCCCTCCCCTGCCGTGAATCCGTATCGCCAGCCGGCACCCGACACGACTGCCACGCTTCCGGCGCAGGATGCCACCGCATCCCAGCCAGAACCGGAAACCGCGTACCATCAGGCCTCGCCCCTTCCGTATAATCCCCCACAGGAGACCGACAAGTACATTCCCGTCAACGAGATGGAGTCCTCCAGCTTCTTTACCGATTCTGAACCTACTGAGGAACAGGAGCCGAAAAAGAAGCGCGAGAAGCCTGCAAAGCCATCGAAGCCGTCCCGTGCCGAACGCAAGGCCGAGAAGAAGGCCAAAGAAGAAGCCAAGGCAGCGAAAGCCCAAAAGAAGGCAGCCGGCCGCCGCGGCGCCACGTCCCCCAATGCTTCGAGCCTCACGGGCATGGAGAAGATCGCCGTGAAGGTCTCCCGCCTGCAGAAGGTCACCGCCGGCCTCGCTGTCATCGCCGTCCTCGCGGGAGGTGTCGCCGTCGTATCGGAGATCGACGCCAACAATCGAATCGCAGAAGCGTTCTCCGGCACCACCGAAGTCGTCGCAGCCACGAAGACCATCCACGCCGGCGACGAGATCTCCGCAAGCGACCTTGCCTTCGTCTCCGTCCCGAACAGCACGGTGGCGGACGGCGCAATCACCAAGAAGGATATCGACGACTCCTCCAAGACTCCCGTCGGTCGCGTCGCAACCCAGTACATCGCCAAGGGCTCCCAGCTCACCAATGCATCGACTGCCGGTAAGGACAACCCTGAGTCCCTTGCCGCCGCGATCGGGGACGGCATGGAGGCCGTGACCATCTCCGTCGATGCCCAGTCCGGCATGGGCGGCATGCTCCGTGTAAACGACAGGGTCAAGGTCATCCAGCCCAACGACGGCTCCCTCGGCGGCGATGGGTTCACCGTCATCGCCGACTCCGTACGCATCGCAGCCCTCGACGGCAACTTCAGCTCCGGTAGCGGCTCCTCCGACGGATATAGCACCGTGACGCTCGAAGTCACGCCCGAGCAGGCAGGTAAGATCCGTACCGCCGGTGGCCTTACCCTTACCCTGCCCTCTTCTGCCGATACCACCGAGAGCGGTGAGTAGCCCATGGCAGACGAAACCATTTTCAGGATCAAGGAGCGCATCCGCCAGGAGATGCGCGACCTGCTCGGCGTGACCATGGCCGACGGCGGCGCGATCGACCGTCAGGCGCTTCCGGCCCAGATTGACAGTGTCGCCCATGAAGTGTGCGCCGATTTCGGTATCTCCGACGAAAACTGGATCGGCTACATCATCAAAAGCACCATTGACGATTTCATCGGTCTGGGTCCCCTGCAGCCCTTGCAGGACGATCCCAAGGTTGCCGAGATCTTCATCGATCCCGTCGGCGTCGAGCCGAATGGAACATTTATCACGCCGGTCGCCCGCGCCGAAGTGGACGGCCAGATCGTCGATTGCCCCGGTATCGACCTCGTCTCGCATGATGAGGTCGGTCGGCTTATCGGACGTATCGCCGAGGAGGCGAACCGCCGCTGCGACGATTCGTTTCCCGAGATGGACGCCACCCTTGCCGACGGCTCCCGTGTGCACGCAGCCCACCCGAAGGTCTCCCCCAACGGCTGGTCGCTCAATATCCGTAAATTCAGCAAGGACAAGCTAACCGCTGAGGACCTGCTGGAGCGCGGTGCCATGAGCGAGCCTATGTACATGTTCCTCAAATCGGCCGTCCAGGCCCGTGCGAACTTCATCATCTCCGGCGGCACCGGTTCCGGTAAGACCACGATGCTGAACGCACTCTCCGCCTTCATCGGCTATAACGAGCGCGTCGTGACCATCGAGGATACGCGAGAACTGCAGCTGAAGCAGCGCATCGTGATCCCCCGCGTCGCCTGCCCACCGAACTCAGAGGGCAAGGGCGAGTTTACGATGCATGAGCTCCTGGTCGGCGCACTCCGTGAGCGTCCCGACCGTATCGTCGTCGGCGAGTGCCGTGACGATGAGACTTACGAGATGCTTCAGGCCATGCAGACGGGTCACGACGGATCGCTCACGACGATCCATGCGAACGACTGCGCCGGTGCATTCACGCGTATCGAGAACATGATCCTGAAGAGCCAGGGCAACATGACCATGGAGGCGATCCGCCGCCAGATCGGTGCCGCGATCGACGTCGTCGTGCAGGTGAAGCGCTGGAGGGGCGGCTACCGCCGTATCGAGTCCATCACAGCCGTCGAGGGCTTTTCCGACGGTAACGTGACCCGCAACGAACTGTTCCACTGGGAGGGCTCGCCGGAAAACGGTAGGCATGTCGCTACTGGATACCAACCGGCGCGTCTAAAGGAAAAGATCCTCGACGCGGACGCGGAGTACGACCCCCGTTGGTTCGAAGGCGGTGTCTGGTAATGGAACCTGCCGTCATCATCATGATGCTGAGCGTTTTCTTCCTATTGCTTTCCATCACCGTCGGCCTCTATTCCCTGTTCTGCGGGTTGTCGGCTGCCGGCGATGTACGCCGCATGAGGAATTCGACTGCCCTTAGAACCGGCGAGTCGGACGATAAGGACAAAAAAGTCTCCACGCCCCTTCCACGCCTTGCGGAAGCCGGTATTGAAGTCGACGGCACGATATGGATCATCCTCCTCGTCTTGCTCGCGGGAGCGGGTGCCCTCATCGGATTCATGGCCCTGGGACTTATCGGAATCGGTTTTGCCCTCATCGGACCCCTGATTGCCGAGCTGTGGGTGCGTTCCCGCGGAAAAAGCCGTAAAGCACGATTCGATGAGCAGTTGGCGCGGTCGCTTCCCATGGTCGCGGAAAACATGCGTGCCGGATCCTCGATTGAAAGAGCCCTGCGCTCTGTCGGGGAGAATTCAGACGACCCTCTGAAATCCGAGCTCCTGGCCTGTGCCGGCGCAATGCAGATCGATGGCGATATCGTCGCCGCGCTCGATGACATGGCGAAACGAACCGGCAGCAAGGACCTTGTCCTCCTGCAGGCCGCCGTGGCCTCGCACAAGGAAGTCGGTGGATCGCTGGCCGACTCGCTCGAGCGCATCGGAGACACCATCGACGCCCGGTTGTCGCTCCGTCGACATATCGAGTCGGAGACGTCATCCGTAATCGCATCCATGAAGGCGCTTATCGTGATGCTGCTCATCCTGTTCGCAATCATCATGGTCGGCATCCCCCAGGCATATGATTTCTATACGCAGGACCCGCTCGGCATTCCCGTGCTGATCGTCGTAGTGCTATTTGCGGCAACGGGCTCCGTCATCATCTACAAAATGGCAGACATCGACGTGGAATAGGAGCCAATCGAAATGAATATCCAATATCTCCTCGTGCTCCTGTTCGCCTGTGCTGCCGGCGGTATGACTTATGTTCTCGCCGGCGAGCCCTTCCGCAAGCCGCTGGCGCGCGCCAGGATGTCCATCGCCGCCCGTAAGGGGATGCACGCCAAACCGACGCAGCGCATGAAGATCGCCGAGGCAATCGACCGCGCCGGAGAGGCGTTCGAAAAGGTCATCCCGCTCAAGCTGTCGGAATCCCGAGAGCTGCAGAACAAGCTCGACCTGGCAGGGTTAAAGATCATTCCTTCGACCTGGCGTGCCATCTCTCTCGGGATCACAATCTTCACCGCCATCATGCTTGCCGGTGCCGCCCTTGTGGGCGGATATGGAATCTCGATGGCACTCCTAGTCGGAATCATCGGCGCCGTCGGCGGATGGGCGGTCTGCGGAATCTGGCTGTCGCATGCGGGAAAGAAACGCGGCGAAGAGATCGATCGCTATCTGCCGCCGGCACTGGAACTGCTCACTATCTCCGTGTCAGCCGGCGTGCTCGTGGAGCGTGGATTCAGGCAGCTTGCCGAGAACAAGGCCCTCGGTCCGCTGGCAGACGAGTTCGCGCGTACCGATATGGAGATCTCGCACCTCGGCGTGTCCCGCGTAGATGCCCTGGACCATATGCGCCGCCGATGCGATTCACCGCTCATGGGATATTTCTGCGCGGCGTTAATCGAGGCGACCAGAAAGGGCACCTCGATCTCAGGCGTCCTCGAATCGCAGGCAAAGCTTGCACGCAAGGCGCGTTACGATGCGCTGACAGCGCAGATCAACAAGCTCTCGACGAAGATGGCGGTCCCGCTGGTGTTCTTCCTGATCGCCGTGCTCGTCCTCATCCTTCCCCCGCTCATCATTCCGACCGCAAGCATGCTCATGGAAATCATGTAACCGGGGACATCAGCTTAATGACGTGAAGCAGCCGGGGTGCAGATTTGCACCCCGGCTGCTCTCCTTTTTCCCCCATAATCCCGGACATACCGGTAACTTTTTACAGTCTGCCGCGCTATAATTTTCGATAACTATAAACGTTCAAGTAGGTTAGGGAATTTCATGCTAGATAAGATTAAAAACGGGGTGAAAGACATCCCTATCTCAGCGGAAGCTTTTGGGTTTGCAGCGGTCGTGGCGAGCGTGGCGCCCGTGCCGGACGCTGTAGGCAATTTGGTAACTTCTATCAGGTACATTGCACTTTCGCATTCTGTCTGGTCTGTCCTGCAACCGGCAATTCCAGTAATCATTCTCGCCCTCGCAGCCATTGCGTTTTGCAAAAATAACTATAAGGTTGCACTTGCGGCCGGTATCGTCGCAACTATCTATTTTTTACTGCCGGCTTCCCATATGAGCACTGAGCCAGTTGTAATCCAGCTCTGCGATACCATCTGCCTTGCCCTCTACACATTAAAATTGTGCGTTCAAGATAACTACGAAGAAACCGGTTATGCCGAATAGGGAGTTGAACGATCCAATGGAAAAAAGTAACGAGATCACCCATGTCAATGCGGAACTCATCCCACAGGATAATTCTGCTGAAAGTGATGATAAGGTACTCTCCCGCCGCCGTGTACTCGAAGCCGGCGCAGCGGCGTTGGCATTGCTCATGATGCCCAAGTTAGCGTTCGGAGCAACCTGTCCGGGCGGAAATCCTCCGGACGAAAGAGGTTGGTTCGGTTCAGGAAATGGATCTGTTGTCCATCATGGTGGGAACTACATCGGTGTTACATCTAAAACCTGGTGGTGGCAGGTCGGATATAGTTGGGATGCAAGCCAATGGCTTTGCCTCTCCTTCAGGGTATACGTCGAATCGATTTTCACGGATGAGCTCTATGATATTTTTAAGGTTCACGTCCAGGCAAAATGCGGCGATGTAAACACTTCAACCGGTCATCGAATCTGGTTTTCCAAATATAAAGATAACTATCTCCATTTTTGGGTGAGCAATCTTGGAATCGCCGGCAGTTGCCAAAAAACTGACTGGGAAGATAATAAATACTTCGCTTTCTCAAATGAAAACCTCGGCGGCGGAAATCGTTGGTGGTGGAGTATTACTGGTTGGTCCGATTTGGGATACGACTCCCCGACATACCTCTATAAGCGGAACAATGGTCTTCAAGACGCCTATTTCGGCCTTGGAGTTTATGTCTATAACGTCGTAAGCGGAGGCGTCAATAACTGGGCTACACCTGACAGAGTTTTTCTTAGTGGATTTACAAGTTCCCCTGATAGCTTCATGGGCAGTGATATCCACGCAAAAATCGATAAAATTACCCTCGACCAGGACATGTCCCTGTTCGGCAAGATCGTCGCAATCGTTCCGGATTCCGTCAAAAGCGGATATCAATGTCTGGATGTCGATGCCGCAAGACAGTCCTCCGGCACGCTCGTTCATCTTTACGGTGCGGACGGAAGCGGAACGAATTATACGCAGCGCAATTTCATCATGGGCCTCGGCGCGATGGACGAACGAGGCGGTATCACATTCACCATCTTCCCGGCCCATGTGAAAGGTTTCAGTCGTGTGCTCAATGCGTCGGGAGGAAGAGGCTATCTAGAGCAAGCCGCACAAAACCGCACCGCGCCTTCTTCCACTCAAACGCTCCAACTCTACGGGGATGACAATACCATCGCCGGTCGATTCTGGGTCACAAAGAGTGTCGACAAGAACGGCCGATACAACATCATCAGCGATGCGTCCGGTTTTGCCTTCGACCAAGCCGACGGCAAGACCGCCGAAGGAACCATTGTCCGGCTACATTCCGACGGTAATAACGGTTCCGAATGTTCGAATGAAGCGCACAAGTGGCGTATCGAGGAAGTGTTCTTCAAGGGCACGATCTCGCTCGATGCCGAGCGTGTCGAGCCTGGCAAGACGATTTCTGTCATCGACCCGTCAAAGACGTGCACGCCCTACGATCAGGGCGGCACCGGTTCGGTGAAATACCTGTACCGCTGGTACTGGATGCAGGATGAGCGGGAAAGTCCGTTTGCCGAAAACAAGTATCCCGAAGCCTTTACGTTAAGCAGCTGGTGCCATCTTGCAAATTGCGGCGATCAGATCTGGCGTGACGCCTATGCCGGCGCGGGATACCCCGTTCGCGACACTAATTTCTTCGTTGAGTCCTTCAAGCTGAGAATCAAGTACGGCAACGGTTTCATCGAGAACAACGCCGACTTTGGAGCAATCTGCTACGCCGGATGCATGGGCATCGAAAATTCAGGCGATTTCTCCTGGTCCGATGTCTGCCGCGACGGCGAGGAACTTGGCAAGGGCGGTGTCAGCAACCGCATTACCGGCATCAAGATCTGGCTTGAGGGAGATATCGCCAAGGAATACGATATCGCCTACCGCGCCTTCATCTATGGGCAGGGCTGGACGGAGCGTTTCCATTCCAACGGCGGTTCTCAGGATGACGCGGAGCTGTGCGGTTCGGATGATGCATCCGGCAGCAAGGGAGCCATCAAGTGTATCCAGGTATTCGCCATCCCGAAGCCGCGCGGTGCCAAGCTGGCACGAGAGTTCGCCGAGGACAATTCGTTTATCCCGGAAAGCTCCCATTCGGGCGGCTATCTCACGGCACAGGCGATGCTCGCGCTCAACCTCGATGACACGTCGGGGTTCGATGGACACAAGATGATCGCCGATGCGTATCAGGGCGACAGCTCGAAGGGGCTGGAGGCACTGCCCGTGCCGCCGACTCCTCCGTCTCCTGTCGGTATCAAGGTGTTCTATTATGTCGACGGTGAAACCGATCCGTGTTTCGAGGAAGAGTACGAGATGGGAACGACCTATCAGGTCAATCCCGATGCGACTGCCGCCGGACAGAAGGACAACTGCCTCGATCTGGTCTGCTGGTACACGGATCCGGAGTACTCGCAGCCCTATGAGCCGCGGGCGCTTGATACCTCGTTGAAGCTGTACGGTTACAATCCTTGCTCGGTGAAATACGACACTACCACCCGCAGCAGTGTGCTTGACACCTCGTATAACTGGTCGACGGACGCCGACCTTGGCACCGCGCTCGATCTGGCGGCCCTGTACCCACAGGACGAAGTCGTTAAGTATGGGACGAAGCTGACGTTTGCCGGTCCGTGGTCCGCTTGGTGCGAGGATGCCGGGAAGACACGCTGCGTGTCCAGCACGCCCGGTGTATATGCTACCGCGACCGCCAGCGGATCCCCGATCCTCTCGGCGACCATCAAGGGCAACACGACGGTCTACGTCGATTGGCCTTGGAGCGGCTACGACGGCGTCATGAGCGCCAGGTCGTAGCGGATATCGCCTTCTAAAACTGAACGAGGGGCAGATGGAGTTTCACCTGCCCCTCTTTTTTACTATGAGTTTTCAAACGTGAATATTAAGACAAAGAAAAAGGGCGAGATCTAGAGCGTTTGGTCGGGATCCAGTTTCCCGAATACTACTCTAAGCTCGCCTCTGATACTAATCCATAGTTTGAACAAAGAATAGAATACATGCGCTCTATTCAAGAAATGAAAAAGCCTTATCTTTCATTGCAAATGAAAGATGAATCCACCCGTTAAAATTCGCAAGCGCTTGCGAATAAAAAAAGAAGAAGGCTGCGGAGAGAGACCGCAATCTTCTTCTTTTCCTGTATAAAAATAGGCTGATGCCGGTAGATAGGAATACCGGTCAACAAGGTGATTCCGGAAGGAATCTTCGAAAACAATACTACTATAGCATAGTATAGACAGTTTGTCTACTTCCTCTGTTGCGCCGGCAAGACATCGTCGGGATCGATCTCATAGAGCCCGAATGCCGCCGCGATCTTCATCATGTCACGCATACCGGCAAGATAGGCCGTATCGACCTGGTCACAGGCATGGACGCGGACAGCGCGGATAAAGCGATCCGTCACATCCCGAAGCTCCTGCGGAATCTCCTGAGAAATCTTGAGCCAATCCTGCTCCGCAAGATGTTCTTCCATCTCACTTTGTCGGAAGCCGGGGTCACGCTCGCTCAACTCGACCATCGACCCATCCTTCAGCTCAGACAGGGCCGAGCGCAAAGCGACCTGAAAGCTATTTTCCTCCATACGTATCCTCCTTCCGTTAATGCAATATGCTAGTATTATAGCACTATAGCAACCGAAAAGCAACCGTATGTTCGAGCGTTCGAGGTATATCGCACCTTTCAAAACCGATGAAGGCAATAGCCCGATCTATCCGACACGAGCCCGTAAATGCTCTTCGGAAAATACTCTTCAACTGGGACTGATTCCCTTGCCGCATCGAAGAGACCGGATTTCAAGGCATGAATTATCCGCTCTTCCGCAACTACCGCCATGAGCTCGCAGTTACTCAATGCGAAGAATATGATCTTCTCCGTGCCGAGTAATTTGACGGCACTTTCCCATACCGATGACAAGAGCAGCGCCGAGGCGCCTCCCACTCCCCCGCTCAGCCTACCGATCTCCAACATAGCGAGCTGCCCCGTTGTGCCGGTGAAGCCGATCCGTATATCCGATTTGAGGTTGCGGGATGCATATTCGAACAGCTTCCCTCTCGGCAAGTCGAATGTATCGAGATTGTCATACGTCACGATTGCGGCCGCGTAGCCGTCCGTTTCGGATTCACCCTCGACGACGTAGGTGACAAGCAGATCGAGATAGCGATCGTAGATGATCCCCAGCTCGTCATAGCCGTCAGCCTTCCAGATCGGCGACAGCACCGGATAGATCCTGTACGGTATGACTTCTTTAGCAGGGACCTTATATACCCCGTATTTCATATCAAGGTCGCATATCGGCTGACCCACATCGAACGCATCAACCATTTCATTCCCCATCCGATCTCCTATCGGATGGAAGCGGCGATACCCACCGCGCCACATCCTTCCCATATTCAATTCCTCCTGTAATGCTTTGTGTAATAATACTATAGCATCATAGAAGATATATTGATACAGCCGACTACATTTACGATGGCTTTCGATCCATTTCGATGAGATCCTTCCCGATACTTCACAGGGAGGTACGACGAACGCTAAAAAAGGAGCAAAAAGCCCCTTTCATTACCGTTCTCTTTCAGTTCTTGAAACTGAGTCATTCATCCGCGGTATCTGCAAAACCTTATCTCGCTTGACATGCAATGGCTCCTTTTGCCCGATTGCCAACTTTTCAATATGCCGTTGAACACCGCCGATGTTTCGCTCGATGCGACTTTCGATAACATCAAGTCGAGCCTGGATACCATCATTCCCATGGGACAAGATCTCCTTTGCCTCAAGAGGGAAACCGACAAGCTTGTCCTTATCGAACCAGCTGTAATCTCTGAAAAGGCTGAGCTGCTTGTCAGGAGCCATACCTTTCGGTCCAAACGGTTTCGCGATATAGCTATCTTCAGCGAGAATGTTGTAGGCGTGACACCAAAGGCTTGTCCCATTATCGAAAATCGGCGCAAGCCTTGTAAATTCAAGTGTTTCAACATTTCGGATTACCCCGAAGTTACGCCAGTGCCGGTCTTGATTGGCAAGGATATAATCACAGGTGAACATTTTTGCCAGACCTTCCTCTACATTTTTGAGACCAAGGCTCTTGTAGGTGTCTACCAGAAAGTCATAGTCACTCATAGAATTAGGTTTCTTTCGTGTTGAAAGTATGTCATATGCGGTGACTAGCTCCTCATCCTGTCCGAGCATGTTCTCACATGCGGAATAGATTCGTCCATTCTCCTCAAATAGGAAGTAGGGAACATAATCGTTTCTGCTTAGCAGGCGGTTATACAGCGCCGTCGCCACAACTTCGTTCAGAACCTCCTGCTGCGTCGACCCAGTCCCGCCTTTCACGAGGAATCGCGTGCCATTGACGATCTTCCATTTTTTATTGAGATCGCCGCCAAGCGTCGAATTCGGCGACATCAGGTTCGGATTGCCAGACGATTCCTGTCCAAGAGTCAACATTCCAAGATCGTCTGTAAAGTCATTGTTGAAGAAATTGACATCCTCCCATTTCAAAGGATTCTTGTTGTCGTTGATCCAGTAACGATCAGACAGCGAAAGTCCAAAATTCTCCTCCGCCAGCTCCAATGCGCTATTGAGATTCAAAGAATCGAGAAGTTGCTGAATCTGATGTCGGGACGGCGGAATCGCACGCCGACGCCACCAGTCGTTGAGCGCACGCCTAGTCACAATACCTTTTGAATCAGCGAGAGCCACGGGTGCATATCTGAGATCATGGACATCAACAATCTTCACCACTGCGTGAATATCGCGGTCATATCTGAAAGAAACAACGGGGTGGTTCTTGTTCATCAATGTGTATTCAGCCATCTTCATGATTTCCCCTTTTGATATAATAATACAATTATACCACTAACGGCACGACGATTCAATCTCGAGCGCTCAGCTTGATTCGAGACATTCGAGCAGCGCGAATCAGATGCCACCCGAATGCCCCGAGGGGCCGCCCTTTATTTAGGGCGGATAACTGAAAGGCGGTACTCGCCGTCTGCAAGGCACATCGGATAGATACTGTCCGTGAGCCGTTCCTCCAGCGCGACTTCCATCTCATTGATTTCATGAACCATTGCGAGAAGCGTTTCCGGTTCACCGGCTGTCTGCGGTACAGCAATGACCTCTGAAATGCTCGATGGAAGGAAGACAAGGCTATCGGTCCCGAACATCTCGGCAAGTCTCCTGCGAACCGACGGGAGCAACATCGACGCCGCCCCGCCGAACTGTTTGTCTTTCCTGGTCGCCGCAACCATCTTGAAGCCGGATGCGTCATCACGCAGCGTCATGAAATCGACAATCCCTTCAAGGTTGGCAAATGCAGCTTCTCGGATCTTCTGACGGGAAATTCCGAAAGTCTCAAGATGGCTGTCCTGAAGTCGAATCGTCCCGATTCCATCATTCATCTGCATCAGTTCGACGCGATATGTAACCAGCATGTCGAGATATCGATCGAATGTGATACCAGCCTCCGCAAAGTTTTCCTTATTGTTTTCGGATACGACAACTGGATAGATTTTCTCGAACAGCTCGCCGCTCTTGAAAAGGGCGTTCAGCCTCTCCCCGATCGTCTCCTGGTCTTCCGTCACACAGTATCTTCCATCGAGATCGTTCAGGGTATCGAAAAGCTCCTCGTCCGGCATCTGCACCCAGCTCTCGTTCTGGTAAACGTTTACAGACACCCTTGTTCCGGCATCCAAGGTGTACCCACGCTCGATACCATTGTTCACCGTCTTCTCAGCGTAGCGAAGTCTGAATTTGGCATCCCTCTGTTCCGCGATATGATTCAGCGCCGGCAATCTCATCTCCAGCTCATCCCTGGTCATCATTCTCTGTCCATTCATTTCTCTTCTTTCTTCCATTTGTTTTTCCTCCTTGTTTTTCAACCTACTGTTTTCTTTGGTGCCCTTGCAGGTTCGGCACTCAACATCCGCTCTTCCGTCGGCGCTTCCGAACCCTGTTCAGTTTTCAATGTGCTGGCGATTTCCCGTCGCCGGTATCCGTCTAAGACCACGATGGGACTGAAACGACAAGGGACAAGTGAAACGATGCGCCGTAGGGCAGCCCTTGCGTTTCCGGACCTCGGTGGGCTAGGAAACCCGCGAGCGACGGGGGCCGCTCACATGGAACTAACAGGGATCGGCTGCAAAGACGGTTAGATATCGCGGCTTTGACGAAATCCGCAAGCGTTTGCCAAAATACGGTTCAGCAAAAACATGGAGAGAAACGTGATGGTCGGATGAGAATGAGTGGTAGAATCTTACAAAACAGGGAAGGAGGCGAGTGCTTGAGGGAAATCATCGTCGACAGGGAAAACGGAACCAGGGCATTCGTCCTATTCGAACTTACCAAAGGCAACATCGCGGAAATCAAGGACCGGTATATTCTGAAACAGCTTCGGGCCGCAATCGATAGCCCATGGAGTACTGCCCTTCCCGTCGGAATTCGCCTAGCTCTGGCACATTCTGTTTCAGAAGAGCTGGAAGACAGATTCCTTCTCGATAACATGGACAAAGATACCGACATGGGCGTCAAGAACGCCATCAAGGATGCTGTGGTAAAGGTCAAAGGGCAGCATGGAATCAAAAACGGACCCTGGACCGATGCGTACGGAGACGCCGATGTGCTCGATGATGCCTATCAGGAGATTTTCACGCGATTCAGCGACGGTCCGGGCATCAGGCTCGATGAAATCGAAATCCCCGAAGGATACCGAATTATCTCAGGTGAGAAATGGGCAAGCGATCTCTCGGGAATCGGACGGGAATGGGTCGACGACATCAAGCCCTTCCTCCTGCTGGCGGATAAGACCGGGGAACTCATGATTTGCGACATCCTGTCGAAGCAGACCGTGCCAGTCGTTGCCGTCAGAAGTGATTTCGCAGAGCGGTTTGACAGGCTTGCCGACGAAGACGGCATGATCGGCGATAAGTTCTGGACATATGCCTGCGTCGCAGAGGCCGGGGGCCGCAATATGACTTTCGATTTCCGCGGTGCGGTATCGAGGGTATTCAATCTGAATTCGCGAGTCGAAAAAAGCGATTCGCCGGGACGAGACGATGGAAAACTGACCGTGAAGGGCGAGATCGCACGGGCGGGTGCCGATAAGCTCGCCGAAGAGGCCAAGAAGAAAGGTGAGTTGTTACTTGACGAGTGATGCAAGGAGAGACCGATTCGATTTGCAGGATGGATGGCAAGTCGAATGGGCGATGCGTACCGCGATCCGCATTCCATGCGGTGCCTGATGGCACCTATGATCCGCTCGCCAAGGCTCGCTCGATGGATAGATTTTCAAGATTAAAACGACTGGAAGGAGACAACAAATGGCAATGACTAAATTCTCCCGCATCAACAAGCAGCGCGAGGAAATCACCATGCGCGTTCTGGAGGACATGGAGAAAGGCGGCAACGAGTGGAAGAAACCGTGGGTAGAGGCATCCCCTCTCCCACCGCATAATCCGGTCTCCGGTACCCAATACAGCGGACGCAACTTCCTCTACACGTATGTATACGGCATGATGCGAGGCTATACCGACCCGCGTTGGGCTACCGAGAAGCAGATCAAGGAAATGGGCTGGAAAGTCCCAGAGAACCTGCAGAACGGACACGGCGGCATCAATGATGAACTCGGCGTAGGCATCGAACACTGGGGCATGTACGCCTACATTCCGCGCGTCAAGAAAGACGGAACGCCGCTTACCGACAAAGGGGGCACGCAGAAGTTCACCAGGGTCCGCGCCGTCAAAGAGAACGGCGTCTGGGGACGCTACCGTAAAGGCGATAACGGAAAATATGAATTCGAGCAGCTGCCGAGTGGCGTCCATCCGCACCCCGAATGCGACCGCTACTTCAAGGTATTCAACCTCTCACTTATCGAGGGCGTCCCGCCGCTTCCCGTTCCCGACCTCGCGCCGAATGACGATATCGAAGTCGGGCTCCTTGCCGACGACGTGATCGCGTCGAGTAGGTGCGAGGTGTTCGAGGGGAGCACCGACGGCGCCTACTACAACTTCGTCAATGACAAGATTTCGGTTCCGTCCCGCGAGGCGTTCAACAGCAATTCCTCGTTTCTCGCCTCACTGCTCCATGAGATGGGCCATTCTACAGCGCCCGCACTTGACCGTCAGATGACGGGTGACATGCGCAGCAAGGAATATGCACACGAGGAGATTGTCGCCGAGCTAAGCAGCATCTTCAGCTCCGTCGACCTTGCCGTCAAGGCAGAGACCGACCCCGAGGCCGCCGGTTATGGCGAGCATGTCGCCTACCTCGAGTTCTGGAAGGGGCGTCTCGACAGCGTGGCCGGCACGGACGAATATGAGGCGACCAAGGAAGAACTCTGTGACGATTTCTTCGCCGCCGCTTCCCAGGCATCGCAGGCGACCGACTTCATCATCGACCGCTACGAGCAGGAAGTCGGGCATCCGGCAGCCGGCAAGGAGATCGTGCAGAAGCTCGATATGCCCGAAAAGACGGAACAGGAAGATCGCGCCGGCCGCAGTCTCTCGCACAAGAAGGAAACGGCTCGCGACGCGTCTGCCCACATGCAGGGCGACCGCGCAGACCTTGTGAACATGCGCGATGAAAATGCCATCGGAGCGTAAGCAAAGGGGAATGGGCAATGGCTAAGTTTGATTTCGATAAACCCGTCGCCAGTTTCAGCTGGTATCTGCAGAACGGCAGCGCCGATGACAAAAGGGGTAACCGTCTCCACGTCGGTACCGGACAGAACGCCCAGATCTATTTCGACCCGAAGAGCGGTGAGTTCATCGGCAAACTCAAATATGTCGACGACTATATCGACCTCGCGGACGGCGCAAAGCAGCATTTCGAGCTGCCCCGCACAGCCCGCGAGTATAAACCGAGCGATTTCAGTCCGAAATTCCCAATCTCTAACGTCAAATTTGAAGTAGATGAGTCCGTGAAGGATTTTATCCACGTCCTGCCGCGCGGTCTCTTCTTCTACCAGAATGAATTCTACGACGCCGTCTTCGGGGACAAGACGGACTACCCGGAATCACTTAAGGATTTTCTCTTCACCCGCACGGGCGACATCGAGGCCGCCGGTGAATTCTATGGAGCAATCGAAAAGTGGCCGCAGAGCGTCTATGGCACCCTCGTGGAAAAGTGCAATGTCGAAAACCGTCCCATTCCGGAATATGAGAACGATCGGGTTCTGCCGCTCGACTACCATAAAGAGCTGCTGGCGTCCCTTAAAGATCATTTCGGATGCGGAGAGAGTAATTACAGGACGCCAGGCGACCTGATCGCTGCCAGGAGCTACGGCTCATATCTCTCCGGTATCTCGCTTAAGTTCAATCCTCAAGACGTTATCGCGGCTGTAGAACATGCTACCGAGACTATTCAGGCCGAGCTGGTCCCCTATCTCTCAGACAGCTTCGGACCCGATAGATATCTTCCCTGCGGCTGCCATGTTACCGTCCCGATGAATAATTCGATTGAAAATGCGGCGCAATCGATCAAGGAGCTGCGGGATGCCGGAGTGGATCTTGACGCCTTGCCGAACCTCAGCTGCGACGAATGCAGCCAGCTCGCCGCTAAAGTCATCCCCTATGCAAAGAGGAAAGTGCAATCGGCACCCGACCGCAGCCTGGGACACAAACATGAAGTGAACCGCGATGCGGCGCAGCGGATGCAGGCAAGTCGTGAAAACGCCGTAAGTATGATCGGCGACCATGCGATTCACATGTAAAGGAGCCGAACAGACATGGATACTGAAAAAACTCTCGATCTTAATAAACCGCTCTTCAGCTATAGCCGCTACGAAAGAAACGAGTACGGTTACGGAGACGACTTTATCCACCGCGACGGCGATGGCGTCGACATGCAGGTCTTTTTCAATCAAGCCACCGGCGAGTTCGTCAGCAAGGGCGTGTTGATCTCTGATTTCACCAATCTCGTTGAAGGCAAATCCGCCCGTGACACGAATGTCTGGACTAGGCACTCGCTCGACCCAAAAGAACTTCTTCCAGATGACATCTCCAAAGTCGAAATCAACGATGGGATGATGGCCTTTCTGAAAACGTATAGGTTCATCGTATCCGATGAGCACACCGGTGACCCTATCCGACAAAAGGTATATGACTTCGATTTCAAGGATGCCGATTTCTACAGTGCGCTTTACGGTGACGTCGGAAACTGGCCGCCTGCTGTTTTACGTGGAATTGTCGATAGATTTGCCGAGACCGGCACGCATGGGCTCGAATTTTATAGCGAGTATTCACTACCGACCGGCTACCATGAAAAACTGTTCGACGCCTTGAAATCATATTTCAAATGCACCGGCGAGGACTATACGACTATCGTTGAAACTATCTATATGGAATACCTCGGCGGCGTCGATGTCGATGGGTACAGCCTGAAGTTCAGTCCCGAAGCCCTTGTCTCTGCAGTTGAAAGCGGCTCCCGCTCGCTCGAAGGTGAACTTGTCCCATTGATAGACTATGAGCTGATCGGCGGAGGCAAAACGTTTGAATATCTCCCCTGCGGCTGCCAAGTCGATATTCCCATGAATGATTCCATGGTCGCCGCATCTCAGCTCCTTAGAAATCTGCAGAATGCCGGAGTGGATATCGGCAAACTGCCGAACCTCAGTTGCGACGAATGCAGCCAGCTCGCCGCCAAAGTCATCCCCTATGCGGAGAATAAAGCGCAATCGGCACCTGACCGCACTCTGGGACATAAACATGAAGTGAACCGTGATGCGGCGCAGCGGAGGCAAACTGAACGAACGACAGTCAACCAGATCCGTGAAGAAGACACCGTAGGCGAATAGTTAAAAGGAGCGAATCGCAATGTCCGATTACATCAAATATATGTACCGCGAATACCTTGAAGGCCGCACCCGTATCAAAAAAGTCAATGAGGACCAGCCATTATTTCCAAACACCGGCGCCGGCCTATTGATCCAAAAAAACAAGCTTACCGACGATTGGACCGCGCTGAACGTCTCCGACGGGCATTATGAGGAGGAGTCTTTCAATCATGAAGCCCTTGCCGCGGCCTTTCTTCAGGGTGCGAATATGGGACAGCTTCGTATGTTAAACGAGATACTTGACCGCGCCCGGCTGAACGGACCATATTGCCTGGAAAACGTCGCCGACGCATTGCTGTCTTTTGCACCAGCGTGCAAGGCCGAATCGCTCATGGAAAACCCCATGCTGCATTTCATCGAGCTTTCCAAGTCCTTCTCCAAGAACGGCGGCATCTACGATCCCGTCCACGGTATCTATATCGACTCCAAAGTCAATGGGTTGGGCGATGTCCCACATTTCACGTTATATGATGTGTCGGTCGCAGACATCGAGGAATGTATGGCCTGGGGCACAAAACACCTCGATGAGGTTCCCGGACAGATCCATGTCGTGAACGGTTCCCCCCACATCGCGACAATCTACGTTACGGGTCCAGATGACCGTCGAATCAATGACCTTATCTTCACACTTTGCGAAGACGGTCGCTGGAGCTATGTCTCGGAACTCGATGCGGAAACGCTCGCCCGTTTCAATGAAATCATTGCAAAGGCGGACCGCATCGAAGCGGGTATCGTAAAAGATGACGAGTGGCGCGACGGGATGGTCGAGCAGGTGTCTGGGTTCATGGATAAAATCAAGGATATGGATGCAGAGGAGGCGGAAGGTGCCGATACGGTGCTCGCCGAGACATTCAATTCGATTGACGCCCTCTCAACCGATGCTGCGATTGATTTGCTGCGCGTCTATTCGAATTGCGATGCATCCGGACGCGATGCCGTCGCCAAGACGTTCTATGCGTTGTCCGGTGAATCATTCGACTCCTATCTCATGACGGCATCGGAAGTATGCAAGAAAACGCTCGGTATGCTTGAGCCCGAACCGCCGCAGCCTGCAAAAACTAAGAACCTATCCCAGAAAACAATGTCGTCGCGTGAGGCATCGAATCGACTGTCTGATGAGATCGGCGTGAAGCCCTGCACACGCGATGAAGGCACTGTCGGCGAATAACAAGGAGAATAAAATGACCTCGGGTAATGAGAAAAACACCGCTTCTTCCATCAACGAAAGAATCAAAGACATCATCAGGTTCAGTTACACCAAGGACGAACTTTTCCAAGCACTGCTCTACTCGGATCTTCTGGAAAAAGTGCTTTCCCCAATCGATGTCCAGGCGTTGGAAGACCGCTTCACTCAAATAAAAATCGCGGATGCATACTCCGATTATCGCAACGGCAAGACGAACATTGTAGATATGAATAAAGATAGCGCACTCAAACTCTTGGATAGATTTGGTGACGGTATGACCGGTCCAGATGATGAGGGTCTTTTCCTTATCGACGAGGAAGACGGTATGTTCACGGCAATCGACAATACGACTGGCGACTGCTGGACCGAAAACTTTCCAAGCAGAGCACTCGCCGTTGCGTACCTTTCAGGCTTCGAGTTCGATCTTCTCGATGACTATATCAAGAGGCATTCTGTCGAATCTGCAGCATCGCAAGACGCTTTTAAGGATGACAATCGCACAGCCATCAATCTGTCCCGAAAAACCGCTTCCTCGCGTGAGGCATCGACTCGGCTGTCTGATGAGATCGGCGTGAAGCCCTGCACACGCGATGAAGGCACCGTCGGCGACAGCTGATCAGCGAACGGAGGTCTAGGGTTATGACGCAGGTGGTATATGGGCAAAAAGGCTACTTAGGCTCCTCGATGAGCGTACGTGCAGCCGAGGCGTATGAGCAGGGCGAGATGCCGATCAGCAGATGGACCAATACTGCAATCATCCAGGCGGTCAAGGACTACTGTTTCGATTTCGACCTGGCTTACGATCCGGATATCGAAAAGAAGACGAAAGCCGAACTCGCTAAAGAATTCCTCGAGTATAAATCTTGGCATCATTCCAGCCGCACCGCCCGCGAGGTCGAGTTTTTCGGTCTCAATGAAGATGCCGTCTGCCGGAGTTTCGAGCAGATGAGCGAGGAGCAGATCATCGAACGCGATAGGCAGATGGCGGCCGAGCAGGCTGCACAGGAAGCACGACTTCAATTCATGAATGCTCGTGAAAAGGAATTCGAGCAGAAATTTGGATGTAACCCATCGAGCGTTCTGGCCTATGAGGCCGTTCATCCCGAGATGTGCACGCGGTTCATCGCACGACGCAAGAAAACCGAGATGATTTCTTACCGATTGCCAGCTGAAGCAGTCAAGGCCGGTATGAAAGAGGAACAGGTCTGCCCTGTCGCACACGCAAGTCAAAGCCGCGTCGCCTATTTCGACGTCTTCATGCAGGGAACAGGGAAGAAACGGCATTGGGAGGATGTTGACTTCGAGGCTCTGACTGAAAAATTCGATAAGGCTGCCGAGGAGGGGAAGCGTGCGAAAATGCAACCAAAGGCGAGGCTCGATGCAAAAAAGACTTACGTCGAGGAAGCGATGAGGGTGATGCGGGAACAAACCGACAATTCAGGCGACAAAGCAAAGTGCGCGCGCATTACTGATATCTCGCATAATTTCTCAATGCGCCCGAAAGATGAATCATTAACACATGATGGTGAAAACACTAACAGATAAGTAGAGGGAAGTCAGATTGGGAGTCTGGCTTCCCTCTTTTTGCGTTCGTTGTAACTGACATGAATACATGGTATAATAGTACTAGCTACAAAACATAGGGAGGAACGCAAATGAACAAGTTGGAACTTGAGCTGGATGAGAAAAAAGTGCTTGCTGATGGTGAGTATAACCTTGATGAGCTTTACGGATATATCGACTACATCGCCGTGACCGAGAAGGGGCTTCGTAAGGAAGGAAACTTCTACATCGAGGATGATCCGGTTGACGACGGTTTTGGAATGATTGCTGCTGTCGAGCTGATTCTTCTCCGGAACGATTGGTTCCGGAAATACGTGAAGACACTCAACTGCTACTGGTGGAATGAGGGAACAAACAGTTTCGATGTTGAGGATGGGATTGAGGAAGCCGTGAGAAATTGGGGTTCATTTCATTCGGGCACCTATTCCTCCCCCACCGGCATCCGGAAAGATGCGATTCCGATGCACAAGCTGGAACTCATCCTGGATGAGCAGAGAATCATCGACGACGGGCTAATCAGGATCGATGATGTGAACAATTACCTCACAAAGCTGATCGTCGAGACAAATGGCCTTCGCAGAGAGGAAAACTTCTATATCGAGGAGAATCCTGAAGACGGTCTGGGTGCGATCACTCATATCGCCCTCTGTCTCTCGAAGCAGAACTGGTTCAGGAACTACGTGAAGGTCCTGAAGTGCTATCGTTGGAATGCCGATACGCAAGATTTCGATGTCGAGGATGCGATTCAGGATATGATTTTTGCCGATTTTCCAGTCAGCTAATATTTTGGAGTTCCCGTGGCTGAAAAGCCGCATCCCCACGCTCTGGACGAACAGCTACTTCGTTTCGACTGTGGGAAGGGTGTCCCTTGCGCAGGTAAGGAAGTACATAAAGAGACAGAAGGAGGTCTAGCCGATGGAACGCGGATTCAAATACCGAATCTACCCGAATGCGTCGCAACGCGATCAGATCGCGCGGACGCTCGGTTGCTGCCGTTTCGTGTACAACCGCGCTCTCGACGTCAAGAAGTCCGCTTATGCGAAGACGGGCAAGACGGTCTCGTGGGCGGAGCTCTCCCGAATGCTCCCGGCGTGGAAGCGCGACTCTGAGACCTCCTGGCTCGCGCAAGCGGACTCCATGGCGCTCCAGCAGTCCGTCCGCGACCTCGACCGCGCCTACAAGAACTTCTTCCGACGCGTGCGCGAGGGCGGTAAGCCGGGCTTCCCCAAGTTCAAGTCGCGCCGGCACAGCCGGCAGTCCTACCGCACCAACGGCGGCAAGGTCGTCGACCGCAACCATATCGCGCTGCCGAAGCTCGGGACTGTCCGGGCTAAGGTATCCCGACCGCTCCAGGGGCGTTTCATGTCGGTCACGGTCTCCCTGGACGCAGCCGACCGCTACTTCGCCACCTTTCTCTGCACCGACGTGCCAACCAAGGACACGCCCGCGACCGACCGGAAAGTCGGAATCGACCTCGGCGTCGAGACGCTTGCGACGCTCTCGGACGGCCGCAAGATCGGAAATCCGCGCCACCTCAAGAAATATGAGCGCAAGCTTGCGCGGGAGCAGCGTAGGCTCTCCCGCAGGAAAGGTACACGCAGGGGCGAGAAACCGAGCGGCAGGTATCTGAAACAGCGGAAGAGGGTCGCCAGGATCCATGCGAAGATCGCTGATGCCAGGACCGATACCCTCCATAAGGTCACGACCATGCTCGCGGATGAGAACCAAGTCCTGTGCATGGAAGACCTGAACGCCAAGGGCATGATGCGAAACTGTCATCTGGCGAAAGCCGTGTCGGATGCCTCGTTCGGTGAGTTCGCACGGCTGCTTGAGTACAAGTGCGCCGAGCGCGGGCGCACCCTCGTAAGGGTCGGCCGCTTCTACCCGTCGAGCAAGACCTGCTCGGGCTGCGGGTACAGGCTCGACGCCCTGCCGCTGTCGGTACGGTCATGGGACTGCCCCGCGTGCGGTGCGCACCACGACCGCGACGTCAATGCAGCGAGAAACATACTGGCGGAGGGGAAACGCATCCTCTCCAACACGGAAGGTACCGCGGGGCACGCGGGAACCGTGGCGGCTACAGTCGCCTAAACGCTCGTGGAGAGGACGTAAGACCCGAGGGGACCGTAACGGTCCCCGACGGCAGACCTCGCAGAACCGAGAATCCCCTGGTTTCAACTATGGGGAGTGTCAATCTACCCTGCTCGGTGCGTCTCTCTTTACACTGCTCTTGCTGCTCGCCATCGCGATCGTGACCCTTGTCGGCAAGTGGAAGGTGTATACTGAGGATGACAGCGATACGAACTACGAGGTGCTTTAGCTGAAATTCGCAAGCGCTTGCGAATTTAAATATCTGAAAGGAAAATTTGATGCATTCCTATTCCGCCCTGCTCAGTGCGTTTTTCTATACGCTTGTCTTGCTGTTGGGCATCGCGATCGTGATCATTGCCGGCAAGTGGAAGGTGTATGCAAAGCTCGGCATGCCAGGTTGGTACTCTCTCATTCCCGTCTTCTCCGACTACAAGCTCTGCGAGCGAGTCCGCGGCGGTGAGGAGAACAAGACATTCCTCATGGCGTATCTCATTGTGTTGATCTGCTCGTGGGTGCTCTGTTGGGCGCCGGCGGTCAACTGGATTCTCATCATTGCACAGTTCGTGATGAACATCATCGTCCTCAACGATCTTGCCCACACTTTCGGTAAAGAGTCTGCCTACACGATCGGTCTCGTTCTGCTCGGTATCGTGTTCTGGCCGATGCTCGGGTTCGGCGAAAGCGAGCCTGTAGACACTGAGGATGATAGCGATACGAACTACGAGGTGCTTTAGCTGAAATTCGCAAGCGCTTGCGAATTTCACTGAATCGTATGCTGGATATGCACCTAACTGTTTCTGGATCAAAAGGGGCTACCGTCGTACGGCGATAGCTCCTTTTGCTGTATTCAGCTAATTATCCAGCCTGACGCTCTGTCCTTTAAAACATCTCGCTTAAGGAGTTGCCCTATGAGAAAAATAGTTCCAATACTTTGCATTTTGGCGTTGTCGCTATCGGGATGCCGCGCAACAACCTTGCTCAGAAATGGAGTAGATGAATTAAGGGATTATATCGCATCGGAAAATGCCAAGACAAAAAAGAAGCTGAATGATCGGCGCAACGAAAAGATTTCTACTCTAAATAGAGCAATTTCCGAGAAAAATGAAGAAATCATATTTGAACTCATGGCTGATGATCTGAGAGAAGATGGAGACAAACTTAAATCACAGCTAAAAGATTTTGTGAATTTTATTCCCGGTAAAATTGTAGAGACGAGTAACCATAGCTGGGGAACTTTAATCCACGCGGAAAACTATAAGGATGCCCCAGATAACGTTATCGAAAGAAAGATCTGGCCTCATGACGATGAAGGCAATTATTATTGTAGCGTTCGGGTATACCGGTTATCTTATCTTGCAATAGATGATCAGGGTACAGAATACGAAATTACCATGGAATATATCAAAAGCAATGAGGCAAATCCGGAGGAGATTGGATTAAATTACGTAAGTATTTTCAAAACGGATCCAGATAGCGATGAAATAATTAGAGCGGGAAGAACGTGGGAATAAACAAGAAGAGATTCTTTAGCGGAGTCTCTTTTCTAATGAAGCCGCATGAATGAATTGCCGTGCGGCAATGATGTCTGAAAGGAAAATCTGATGCACTCCTATTCTGCCCTGCCTGGTGCGTTTTTCTTTACGCTGGTCTTGCTGCTCACCATCGCGTTCGTGACTTTTGTCAGTAAGTGGAAGGTGTATGTCAAGCTCGGCATGCCAGGCTGGTACTCTCTCGTTCCCATCTTTTCCGACCGCAAGCTTTATGAGCATGTTCGTGCCAACAAGGAGAACAAGACGCTTGTTATGGCGTATCTCATCATTTCGCTCCTCACCATCGCACAGCTCGCGACGATCATCATCTTCCTTAACAACCTCGTCCAGATATTCGTCTAGATGAAATTCGCAAGCGCTTGCGAATTTAGCTGAATGAGACGCTGGTATGTGCCTAGCTGTTTTTTAGAGCAAAAAGGGCTACCGTCAGTACGGCGATAGCCCTTTTTGCTGTCTTTAGCTAATTATTCTGTTTGGAAAATTTCAAATTGGACATCTGGAAAATTGTCTGGTGAAGGCATAGTCCCAATCCGGATCGATCACACCTGGTGCTCCTGTACTAAAGCGAGCGTTTTCCCTCCAATTTTCTAGGGTCCAAGAACTCAGATCTTCGGATAGGTTCATGCAGCCATAGAACATCCTGTTCAAATCCACTGCCCGCGAAATATTCCATGTTTCGGCACCGATTTTTCTTAGCCTTTCACATTCGAAAAACATCTCATGCAAGTCAACAGCACTGTAGAGGTTGTAGCCGTCCATGCCGAGCCGTTTTAGCGATTTGCAACCATAGAACATTCGACTCGTATCAGCCACCAACGGCATTCCGAAACGCGGCATCCTGACCTGCTCAAGGTTACCACAGCTTTCGAAAAGGCCTTGAGCTGCAGTCGTGCATGTCGTATCCAGTTTCTCCAGATCGGCTGCACAGAGATTTTTAAACCGGTTGAACCAATGGCAGAGTTTCCTCGGTTTTATCCCGCCGTCCGCAACGGAAACACCGGTAACGCGATCAGCGATCGCGTCAGTTGTCCAGCAATGATCGTTAAAATTTTCGAAGACCTTCGTTACATGCTTTCCAGCAAATTCTGTTCCCAACACAGGAATGCGCCCATAGCGGTAAAAGGTAAGTGATTCATCGTCTACGGAGTATACGGCAAATTGCCTGTCAGCCATTTCGATTCCTTTCTCTCGGCCTACGGCAATATGATTGCCTGACAAACGAGAAGGTCTTGAAACCGCGGAATCTATGGTCGAAATTGTTTCAGATGAACGATATGGACAAGCCATACCACTGGTTTAAATCTATCCTTACATTCAGTCCCACCATAAAAGACCGGGCTTTCCTGTTTGCAACTCCCCAGGTTGAAACGTGGTTGTTTGACAAGAGGTATGCGATTATTGAAACGGCACGTGAAGCGGGCTATTTGCAAAGGCACCGCGACGTGGAAATTGGTAAAATATCAAATCGATCCTCTTGAATACGCTGCAAGACTTGCAGCCGGAAAAGGAAAGGAATGATGCAAGACATGAACGAAACAGACAACAAGCAAAAGAAAGGGGGAGGCATGTTCAGCAAGATCAAGGCCGTCAGCCGCCGCGCTGCGACCGTTGCCGCCGGTACCGTGCTCGTTTTGTCGCAATGCCTGGGCAGCTTCGGTGCCGCATTCGCGCCGAGTACGGCCTATGCAGATACTTCAACTAAGACGGCAACCGTCACCCTCGCCGATACCGAGAACGGCAGCCTGTCGTTTGTCGGCAGGGACGACGACACCAAGACCATTACGGTGAATGTCGGCGAGACGGTCGCAATCAAGGTCTCTCCCGCCGACGGGTATTTCGCCGACAGCCTCTCCGTCTTCAATAACTCCGATAACGATGCCTCCGCCGTCTCGCTCAAGGACGGGATCGGCACCTTCAAGGTGACCGGCAGCGCCACCGTTTCCACCATGTTCTACGAGAACGGTTCTAACGGCTCCTCCATCCTCAAGGCCGTGAAGGTCAAGGAGGGTAAGGCCAACAAGGCTATCGATGAGAAGACCTATATCAAGGAGAACGCCGATTCCAAGTACGTCGGACTCGGCGACAAGCTGGAGAAGAAGGATGTACTCACCGTGACCACCACGGTCGTCGACTCCAACATCCTCCCGAATGCCTCTCTCGATAACCTCTGGGCCGACGACGACGGCGATGGCATGTCGGACCATGCAGACGCGCTGCGAGCAAATGCAGTCAGCCATGCGATCCTCTATGACCTCAACGAGGATTCCGACTACTATGTCGGCTACGCCGGCTCCCGCATCTCCGGTGCCACCCTTGCCGATTGGGGCGCCTCCGAGAACAACGCCGACGCCAAGATGCGCGACGGATTTGTGTTCGACGATGCCACCGGTCTCATCTATGTGCCGAAGAAGTATACCGAGAAGAACAAGAAGGGCGAACTCAAGGTCGCTTCCTCCCGTATCCAGCTGCTCTATGCAACTGCAGACAAGGGCGCAGAGAACAGCATCAGCGTCAAGATCTCCGAGGACGGCGTGGACGGGGATGTCGCCGAGAACGGAACCGCCAAGGTCGATATCCTCGCCACCGACACGAAGATCGTTCTCGCCAAGGACAAGGCCGCCCGCGAGTCGCTGAAAGACAGCTCGATCGATTCCGTCATCGCGAACGGCATCGAGTACACCCGCGATATGGACATGTGGTCCTACGATGAGGGCACCGGTACGCTCGATCTCAAACTCGCTCCGGCCGGTGTTCGCACCGTCAAGGTCAAGCTGACGAACGATACTGGCAAGACTGTCGGCAACTTCCTCACCTCTATCGCCACCAAGGCATTCGCCGGTAACGTGAACAACATCGGCACCTGGAAGTTCAATACGGCACCATATGTCGGCATGACCTTCCACACCGCCGGCCACAACAAGTACACCGGTACCGCGGCCGGCGGCCATACCATGCCGGCAGTCGAGAACCCGTCCGGCGGCCGCTACGAGGCGAAGACCATCTACCAGGCGCTCGGCACCCAGGGCGTGGACGTCTCCGCCCTGCAGTCCGGCAACTACTCCATCGAGCGCACCTGCACGATCAACGCGCAGACCACGTCCTCCGGCGTGGAGATCCCCAACGCCGCAAACCTCAACCTGACTTGCGGCCATGTCGGCGTCAACCCATCCGGCCAGCTCCAGAATGGCTACAACCAGCCGAAGTACACCGATGACGATTACGGCCAGACCGTCCGTGTCGCCGCCGTATACGGCAACGAGGCCGTCGTGGGCGTCACTGTCCCGACCACCTTCACGCAGGCAGGTGCCGGCTTCTTCAAGGTCAACTGGCAGCTCAACAAGGTCAACGTGACCTTCAGTAAGATTTCCGCCGATGCCAAGGTGACGAACGGCAACAGCGAGTACTCCTATGCGGGCGCCGAGTTCGATATCTACCGCACCCGCGACAACGCGCTGGTCGCCCATATCACCATGGACGGTAACGGCCATGCCAACTACCAGCTCGACCCGAACGAGAACTATTATGCCGTCGAGACCAAGGCCCCGCAGGGCTTCCAGAAGTACGAGGGACGCATCGACTTCTCGACCGGTAACAGCGCCGGGGAACAGCAGTTCAAAGACGACCCTGGGTATGTGAAGATTACCGTTGCAAAGAAGGATTCCGCTACAAGCGGTGACCCTCAAACCAGCCTTTCCCTTGAAGGTGCAGAATACAAATGCACTTCCATCTCAACCCCTGGCTGGGAAGCAACCGGAAAGACGGATGCAAAGGGTGTTTTGTGGTTTACACGAGTTCCTTTTGGCGAAATTCAAATCGTCGAGACCAAGGCCCCTTCTGGATACAAGCTTGACACTTCAGTTCACACTTACACAGTTCGTGCGAATGAAGTAACTGATACTGGCACTATCGAGCTTGAGCCGGAGGATGATTTCGCCGAGAACCCGCAGGCGTTCGATGTCGAGATCGCCAAGACCAAGGGCGGCGAGGACGACAGCTGGGAGTCCGACAACGGCCATGGCAAGCCTGCCGTCGGCGTGCAGTTCCAGATCATCTCGAACTCCACCGGCAAGGTCGTCGGCACGCTGACCACCAACGAGAGCGGATTCGCCTCAACCAAGGATGCCGATACCTGTGACGAGACTTCCATCTCCGAGGACAAGACGGATGATGCAACCCGTCCGTGGTTCGGCGAGGGCAAGCGTAATGCCGGCATCGACGGCGCGCTGCCGATCGATCAGAAGGGCTACACAATCCACGAGGTGGATTCCTCGGTGCCCGAGGGTTACGACCATGTCGATGACTGGACTATCTCGGCAGATGAAGAGGTCAACCAGAGCACGAAGTACTACTCCGTGATCGACAAAACGTTGACGAGCCGACTCCAAATCGTTAAATGCGACGCGGAGACGGGCAACACAGTTCTGCTCTCCGGCTTCAAGTTCCAGATCCTCGATGCTGACGGCAAGGTCGTATCGTTTGACGACCCGTATGACGTGAACGCCAAGGTCGACACGTTCACCACCGACGCGAACGGTCAAGTTTCCATGCCCGGAAAGCTGAAGTCCGGCAAGTACGCCGTCAAGGAAATCGCCACCTCCGCCCCGTATCTGCTCAACAGCGAGACGGTCGGTTTCGAGGTTTCCAAGGACTACAAAGACGCCTCTCCCATCACCGTCGTAAAGGTCTTCGACAGGCAGGTCATGGGGCAGGCGACCATCACCAAGTCCTGCGCCGATGACGGCAAGAATCTCAAAGATGCAGAGTACGATGTCGTCGCGCAGGAGAATGTCGTCTCCCCCGATGGCACCGTGCGTGCGTCCAAGGGACAGATTGTCGACCATGTGACCACCGGTGACGATGGAACCGCCGCCACTAAGAAACTCTATCTCGGTTCCGGTTCCGCAACCTATGCCTTCATCGAGACCAAGGCTCCGAAGGGCCATGTGCTCGATACGACCCCGGTCGAGTTCACCCTTTCCTATAAGGACGACAAGACCGATCTCGTGACCGCTTCCGTAGAGCAGAAGGACAAGCCGACCAAGGTAAAGGTCAACAAGACCATTCTCGGTACCGATGATGTCCTCGCCGGCGCCAAGTTCGACATTTGGAACATTGATGACCAGGAGACCTTCCAGACCGGAACTTCCGTCGCAATCCGCGCCGATGAGGGCAAAGAGGTCTCCGTCAAGCAGAATGTCTCCTCTTCCACCGTCACGGTCAATTCGAATGAATATTCGATTGTCCTGAAGGACAAGGACGGCAGGGAGATCGAGGTCGGAAGCGACACGGCTGTCGAGGCCGGTGACTACACCGTCGTGGCTAAGAAGGGCGACGATGAGGTAAAGCTTTCCGACGCCACGATTTCCGTAGACAAGGGTAAGTCCTATACCGTCGCCATCAAGAACCATATCTTCGGAACTTCCGCTGAGCTCAGCGAGACCGGTGACTCGGTGCCGAGCGTGAAACTGACGTGGGATGCCGCCCGCAAGGCATACACCACCGACAAGACCCTTGCCTCCGGCAAATACACCGTCTCCGTCGATGGCGGCGCGGTTGGAAAGATTTCCGTCAAGAACGGCGAGATCGCCTACGCATCCATCTCCGATGGAAAGGTCAAAGCCGAGCCTGTCCTCCTCAAAGACGGCAAGAAGTTCACCGAGCGCACCACGGACGCGAAGGGCGAGTTCGACGTGAAGCACCTCACCACCGGTTCCTACCGCATGGTCGAGACCGAGGCTCCCGCCGGCTACATCGAGAACCCGAACGTTTTCGCCTTCACAGTCGATTCCGACGGCATGACTGAGGGCGTGGCCGAGTACACGATCGATGTCACGGACGACTACACCAAGCTGCATGTCTCCAAGCGCGATATCACGAATGAGGCCGAAATCGAGGGCGCGAAGCTCACGGTCAAGGATTCCGATGGCAAGGTCATCGATTCGTGGACTTCCACCACGGAGGACCATGTGATCAATGCCCTCGCGCCCGGTAAGTACACGCTCACCGAAGAGCGCACGCCGCATACCTATGATGTGGCGGAGTCCATCGATTTCACCGTGGAGAAGACCGGCGAGATCCAGATCGCCGTCATGTACGACAAGCCGATCTCCATCAAGGGCGAGATCGACAAGCGCCAGGAGATCGCAGACCCCACGCATCCGTATACGGAGGCTAACGGTGACGGCGAGAACAACGCCGATACCAGCACGTCAGATGACGGAAGCTATGATTACACCCTCGATTTCCGCTCCACCTCTAACACCTGGACGGATGAGTTCACCGTCGAGGACGACCTTTACGGAGTCATGACCGGTAAGGCCACCCTCGATTCGATCACGACCCCGCAGGCGTACAAGGACTTCGATGGCAAGATGAACGTCTGGTACAAGACCGATCAGACACCATCCGATTACTCCGACGAATCCGGTGCCAACCAGACCCTTTCCGACGGACACGGCAACCCGTGGCTCACCGACGAGTCCAATTCCGAAACCCTCGGCAAAGACGGACGTAAGATTGATTACACCGGTTGGAAGCTTTGGAAAGCCGACGTGTCCACCACCGAGGCCGAGGACCTTAAGGTGTCCGACCTCGAGCTTGCCGAGGGCGAGCACGTCACTGCAATCCGTTTCGAGTACGGGCGCGTCGAATCCGGCTTCACCACGCGTGAGGACGATTGGGACCGTGACGGCATCAAGGACTCCCATGATGACGTGAACGACGCAACCGAGACCGCCAAGGGCAACGGTTCGTACTCCGATGGGGTCTCCATCCTCGTCGATCTCGACGGCTCCGGCAAGTTCACGGCATTCGGCAATAACGGTCTCGGCGGTAAGATCAAGCAGAAGGATGGCACCTATACCTGCAAGGACGGGGATACCGTCTATTCCCTCACCCTGAACAAGGACGGGTCCGCCTCCGCGAAGATGACCGATAAGGACGGCAAGGAGACCAAGGTCGACCTCGCCGCCGGTCAATTCAAGATCAGCGAGGGCGTTTCCGGTGACTATGCACCGGCTATCGTCCATATGAAGGTCACCGACGATTACCGCGATGGCGACTCCTTGGAGAATTACGCCAAGGTCGACCTCTACCGCAACGGCGGTGGCGAGGACCAGCTCGAGGACCATGACGATGACAAGGTGAAGCAGACCCCGAAGTCCGATTCCGCCATCATCGGCACCACGCTCACCGGCGAAGACGGCAAGCACACCGTCAAGGTCGGCGAGAAGGTCGAGCTCACCGATACCGTCTCCTACACGAATATCGAGGCGGGTGTCGAGCATACCGTCACCGGTACGCTTATGGATAAGACCACCGGCGCTCCCCTCTCCGATGGGGACGGTAACCCACTCAGCTCGAGCGTCACCTTCACTCCGGAGGAGAAGGACGGCACCGTTGAGGTCAAGTTCACCGTCGATACGACGCATCTGGACGGCCACGATCTCGTGGCATTCGAGACGCTGACCACCAAGGAAACGGAAACCGACAGGGAGACCGGCGAGAAGACAACCGTCGACAAGACCGTTGCCGAGCACAAGGACATCGACGATGCGAACCAGACCGTCACCGTCACCAGCGACAAGTCCTCGATGGCTCAAACCGGCCGCAACATCCTGATCGGCGCCGCAATCGCGGCTGCCGTCGCCGCCGGTGCGGGCGGTACGTATATCTACCGCAAGCGCCATCAAATCGATGACGCCGACGACATGATGGAGTAACCTTTAAGAGGGACTTCCATCGCCTACTGAAGGGGCTATTCGGGGTAACCCGATGGCCCCTTTTTCACTAAAAAGGAAAGGAACTGAATATGACGAAAAGAAAAAGGATAAGCAGGATCGTTAACGGGATGCTGCTCGGCATCTGCATCCTATCCGCGGTTGCAGCCCTTCTGCTCGGAGGAGAGACGGTTAAAGAAGGCTGGGAATACGATAGCCTCGCAAAGGCTGCTGAGGGTCAGACGGCAGACGGAATCGACTGGTCCATGCTCCGCAGCCGTAACCAGGATATCGCGGCGTGGCTCAGGGTCGAGGGAACAGCTATCGACCTTCCCGTCGTAAATACACGTAAGGGAGACCCCGCGGACTTCTATCTGAGACACGATTTCGACCGCAACCCGTCATTCGCCGGTTGCCCATACCTGGACGCAAGGTGTACGGCAGACGGACCGCACGCACTCGTATACGGACACCACATGGGGTTTACCGGTCAGATCTTCTCCCCTATTTTCGCGACCTATAGGCAAGCGGAATTCGACAAGATCGGCGAGATGTATTGGTTCACTCCCGATAAAGGACGGCAGATGCTCAAGCCGGTCATGGCGATGTCAGTCGACAAGAAATACCAGCCAATCCAGACGTTCGATTTCTCTTCCGCAGAGGAAGTACGGTCGTGGCTTTCGGATATGAAAAAAGATGCGACCGCCGTCAGCGATGACTGCGACGCCACGATTGCAAACGCAACTCGCGCAATCACACTCGTCACCTGCTCTTCGATGAATACGGGCGGTCGAGCGAGAACGCTTCTTATTTTCGCCCAGTAAAGCCTTTGACACTTGTACCACAGTACAAAAGTGGTATAATACTACATACACGAATAGAGCTATTCTTTTCAATTGAGCTAAAAATAACTCAAAAAAGGAAGTTAAAAACAGCGCTATTGGGTATAAGAACTGTAGAAATAAGTAAAGGCTCAGTTTTAGAAGGCGATACAATGGACAACGATATTCCGTCGATGCTTGGAATCTCGCAAGTCAAACGGGACTTCTCCCGCATCGCAAAAGACGTTGCGACGACTGGTAAAACGGTCGTCGTCCTGAAGGGAAGCAAGCCGATCGTTCAGATCGCACCGCTCCCGAATTCATCCATCCAGGATGAAGCACCAAAGACAGCATAAGGAGGATATGCAAATGGATGATATGAACATGAACAACGAGCCGCCCGTTTACGACAGCGGCGATATGAAACCGACAGATCCCATCCCCACCGAGGGTGAGAACGATGCCGGCCTCACCGAGGAACTTCCGATGTATGAGGATACGTCGACCGGTGACCGAGGTGGGCGCAAGAAAATCATCGCGATTGCCGCAGGCGTCGTGCTCATCGCCGGTCTCGGTATCGGCGCATTCGCGTTGAGTTCCCATAAGACAGCGAACACTCAGCCGGCCGAGCAGGAGCAAACCGTCACACCGGTCAAGGATAACTCTGAGGAAAAGACGGACAATCTGTCGACTTCCGATATCGCCAAGCTATGCGCAACGCTCAAGCTGGACGATGCCGATCTGTCAATCGCTTCTGACCAGGTACGAATCGAGGCCAAAAGCGGCCGCGTCCTCGTGACCCAGGTTTCCGAGGACGATGCAGCCAAGATGGTAGATTCGACCGCACGCCGATCCGCCGCCCTCGCTGCCGTACTCAACGGAAAGAAAATCAAGGGCGTCAGTGCCGTCGATGTGACGTGGGTTACCACCGACAAGGACGGCAACATCAAGGTCGCCGTCGCATACGATGTCACAAAGGCACCGACCGGAGGATCAACAGTCGACATCATCAACGGATCCGGCGGACATATGATCGCCGATGACATCTGGTCCACCGATGGCGTGCATGACCAGGGCTATGACCAGAATGCCGGTACCGTGAAGAAACCGGACGGAACCCCTATCTCGACTGGAACCAAGACCGAGGAGAAGAAAGAATCCGACGACAAGGACCAGAAGTCCGATGACTCCAAGAAGGAGGATAACAAGTCTTCCGATTCCTCGAAGTCGGACAACAAGGGCGATTCCTCCCAGTCCAAGCAGAATTCCGGTAATTCTCAGAACTCTGGCAGCAATAACTCCTCTTCCAACGGCGGTAGTCAGAAGAAGTGGGTTGCCGAGCAGGGCCACTGGGAGACAGATTACAGCCAGGTCTGGGTACCGAATGTAGTGTATACGCGCCATGAACGTTGGATGTGCTCTGTATGCCATGCAACGTTTAACTCAGCAGCCGAAATGGACAATCATGTTATCTCTACCTACGGTGATGCACAACACCCTAATGGAGCTTCTGCAATCAATGATTCGTATACTACCTCAGAAGACCAGGGACATTATGAACAGAAGGCTACGGGGCAGCATTGGGTTGTCGACGTCGCCGGCCACTGGGAGTAATGTGCATCGTTCCTCTCCTCTTACATTCGGTAAATAAATTGTACCATAGTACTATGGCACTAGCGGTGAGAATTTACCGGTAAAAAGAAAGACCTCGGAGTTTAATCCGGGGTCTTTTTTGCATTACGGCTGTTACGATAAATCCAGAGTTTGGCAACCGCGCATATCATCCCGAGTCGTTAATCTGACCCTTTAAATGACTTGAGCCGCCCCTGCAAGGACGGCTCAAGTTGCGAGGCGCGATCCTCAATGCGTATCTGCCCACATAGGGCGCCGGCTCTGGCAAGCCGATAGGCGCACTCCGCGTTTCTTGATTTATTCTACCAATCCAACGGTTTCGTCTTTCGAGAAAAGGACCTTTGAAATAGGCCTGATGACAATATGCATCCCGAGATCATTGGTACCGATCGCCGCTTTTTCCATTTTGCACTACCTTTCCTTTTTGCCATAGCAATAGGGACAGCCTTTCCCTGCCGCCCTTGAATATATGGCAGCCTCCCACTCATGTCCGCACTTTCCCAGCCACCACGCCTTCTTATTGGATTTTCCGGCAATCTGCATCGGGCGAAGCCTACCGTTCTTCGTGGGATGCCATTCGGCGGCCAGACTTGGATTCACCGTGGCGAGGTCGTTAACGCCTTCGACGACATGTCTCTTTGAACAATGGGGACATCCAATTCCCCTGCTCCTATTTCCGATTACAGCCTCCCATTCATGCCCGCACGTTCCTTTCCACCAGACCTTTCGGTTGGATCCGGCAGTCACCTGCGTCGGTAGAAGGCAGTTATTCTTCGTCGGATGCCACTCCGCTGCCAAATCCGGATTGACTGTCGCTAGGTCATTTTGACCGACGATTAGCTTTGCCATTTAGTTGACCTTCCCCTTTAACCAGTCTACAGCCCACCGGTTATCTGACTTAAAAAAGAGTCGCCCGAAAAAGACGACTCTTTAGACCTATCAGTTTGAGATCGCACTACTTCTCTTCTGCCTTACAAGGTGTACGAGTCAACCATTTCGTCATGACAAGTTGTTTGACCGGTTCGCCATCGACATTCATCCCGCTGACAAATAGCCAGCGTTTGCTACTCGGTCCGAGAACAGTCCATGCACGGCCATCCTCACCATACAGAATGTCGCCGAACAAGATGGGCTCCCCATCCGCATCGACAATCTCTTTACGTGCCATCGCGTGGCAGAGCTTACGGAAATTACTGAAGCGATGGGAAACCTTTTTATATTCGCCTTTAAGCGTATTGAACTCGTGGCGCAGAGAGCTCAAATCGTTTTGGAGCTTCCCGGTCTCTTCGGCCCGTTCAACCAAAACATGGAAAGCTTGCTTAGCAGCTTCTCCCGATGCACCGGGAAACACGCTATCAATTGCGAATTCAATCGAACGGATGTCCTTATCGGTAACTTTCTTTTTGCCCATAGCCACTCCTATCAGCCAGGCTTTTGTTTATCGTTACAATCTATTGTATCACAATACTACGACACCATAATAAGGCACTTGAAATCAGCGCGAACGCTCTAACATGTATTCAGTCAGCCAACGTCGAAAAGCATTGAGGAACGGTTGGCTGTTCTGCGTATCAGCCCATCCACAGAAGCCGATGAAGCCGTCATCGTTGAAGCTTATCGCCTCGCGACCGTTCCACTGGTCAAGACAGTCGATCTTGATATATGCCTTCTCAAGACCGCCTTCCGGCTTCATTTTGCAGCACAGGCTGTCAGACTTCCGACGTGGCGTCATGAAGTGCGGGGTCATCCCGGCACGGTGAGACCTGGCGCACTCGATGGCGATATAGCCCTGGAGGGCATCGAGATCGCAGTGGCGTATATCGTCGTAAGTGAAGCCGAGTGACGTGAAAAGCTCGCGGCAGAACGCGGAAGTCAGAACTTGCATGATGGGATCTTTCTATTTGAGGTGGTTGGATGATACTATGATAGCATAATAGGTAATGCGATATCGCATAATTGCGTTGTCACACTTACAACGTCAGCCTTTTAATAAGGTTTGTAATGAAAGGAAGTCCGCATTGAGTCGAGATAAGATTGCCGTCATCATTCCCTGCTATAACGAGGCTCTTACCATCGGCAAGGTAATCGATGACTTCCGCCGCGAGCTACCCGAGGCGTCTGTCTACGTTTACGACAACAACTCGACCGACGGCACCGCCGCCATCGCCCGCTCACGAGGCGCTGTCGTCAGACTCGAACCCCGCCAAGGCAAGGGAAACGTCTGCCGCCAGATGTTCCGAGACATCGAAGCCGACTGCTACCTCATGGTCGACGGCGACGATACCTATCCGGCCGAGGCGGCTAAAGCCCTATGCGAGCCGATTCTTGCTAAACAGGCCGATATGGTCGTGGGCGACCGTCTATCCAACGGCGCCTATGCGCAGCAGAACGCCCGCGCGTTTCATGGCTTCGGAAACGATTTGGTTCGCTTCATGATTAAGTGGATCTACGGCTATGCCTATTCCGATGTCATGACGGGGTATCGAGCCATGTCCAAGCCCTTTATCAAGACGTTTCCCGTCCTTTCCGAGGGCTTCCAAATCGAGACCGAGCTCTCGATACACGCCGTCGATCATCGTTGGCGCATCCTGAACATTCCGATTGACTACCGCGACCGCCCCGAAGGCTCTGTCTCTAAATTGAATACGGTGAGTGACGGTCTGAAGGTGATCGCCATGATCGGCACGCTGTTCAAGGACTACCGCCCGTTAAAGTTCTTCTCGCTGATCGCTTTGGCGTTCTGCATCGGAGGTCTATGTGCCGGCATGCCTGTAGTGAGTGAGTACCTTGCCACCGGCCTCGTGCCCAGACTCCCGACAGCCATCTTAGCCGTGGCGTTCATGTTTATTGCCGCCCTTTCTCTGGCTACTGGATTCATTCTGGATGCCGTGGCGAAAGTCGAGCGCAAGCAATGGGAGCTGCGCGTATATCGCCAAGCTGAGAGCGAGTAGGGCGATCAGACCGTGACGGTCTTTCAACTGATACATGCTAGTTTCGTTAACTAAAAGAGGAAGCCATATGCACACTGATCAAATCTATATCGCGAGGGACAGGAAGTCCGGTATGCATGTTCTCGTCAGAATCTTGGCAGTCGATGATATAGGAGTAGATTATCCTCCGATTGATCCCGACAATTTCAATAAACTCATGATGGCAAGGGATGTAAAATCGCTTGTCCTGGCTGCACGCGATCTCGGACCCATGTACATTTCAGCAGACATCCTCTCACGTCGCACTTTTATACCTAGCCATCTCCAGCAAGATATTGAGTGCGGGTTTAATCTCATTCCACCCGATCTAGAGAGCCTGCTTTCGGAATGCTATTTCGACCCATACGCAATCCCCGATGAGATAGCTGGTATGGGCTATAGGGCAATCGGCCGTACGGGAAAGAAGGCGACACGAGAGCTTATCAACGACTTCGACTTCACCATAGCCGGGGATCTGTCCTATCTGGATTCGCAGTTTCGTGCAATCGTCGAACCGCTGCACGACTGGGTCTTTGCCAGAAACCTGCTTTCGATTCTCATGCGCATCGGCGGGCTATACAGATCCGGTGCCGATCCAGACACTATTCTGGAAACCGCACGGTTCCGCCAAGTGAATCCCACAGTTCTGAAAAAACGATTCAATATAGCTACGGACACCTGCTATGTAATCCCCATCGCTTTCAATCCGATCTATCGAATGGAAAACTTAGCAGTCAAGGATATCTCCTTCGATGCTCTGCAATTCTGCCCGCTGTACGGCAGCCTTATCGATAAAAAGAATTCCTTTAGCCGAACTGCGATTGAGCAATATCTTAAAGGTTCCGGCAATGAATTCGTGAAATTCCTTGCGCCGTTAGAGGCATCACGGGTCAAGAACAGATCGGACAATCATGAAAGCCATTCCGGGGAAAATAAATGGCGGTATATGGTCGTCAGCTCAAAAACGAACGCCGACGCGATAAATAGCCAGATGCAACTGGCAAACCGTTTGCTTCAGGCATTTGACGGGATACTTTCCCAGCCTCAACTTGCGTATACGGGCATAAAGATGGCAGAAATAGCCCCGGAACGGAAACCGAGCAATATATTGGAGGCCATGTGGCTCCTCGTCAGGAACCATCCCGGCTATTATCTTCTGACTTGCAAGCGCTGTATGCGAACGGTACTCTCCGGCACCCAGGGCGGCGAACGTTCTTTCTGCAGCAACTCCTGTCGTGCGACTTGGAGCAAAGAACATTCGGTAAAGTAAAAAACTGATAGTGAGGCTATAGGTCGTATCGCAGTTCCGACAGAAACCAACGCGGTCTAGATCGCCCCCAAAAGGTGCTCGGATATCGGGCACCTTTTCAATTAGATTTTCTTTCCTCAGGGTACAAGTCAATCAGTTATGCACCTGATGGATAAGGAAGGAAAGTTGTCTATGACATGGGTTAAAGATCACGCTGTCGAGATTATCGCTCTTCTAGTTTCCTTGGCCTCGGCAATAACCTCTGTCGCAACTGGTTTGGGGAATGCTTTCAAGGCTGAACCTCTTGCCTTGCTTACTTTGACTGTATTTCTTCTTGTTATTGGAATAATTGTTGGATGGCTTCTCAGGGGATTAAACTCAGTCATTTCCGACTCTAGTTTGCAGTTTTTGAACGATCGGCACGCTGTTAAATATCTCGAGAATCAACCAGATGTATTCAAAGAAATCATACGCAACGCGTATGATAACGGCGGAGTTTGCTATGAGTTAATTCTTGATTCGAATATGAGAATCCTGACATCGAGGGGGTTCTTTGAGGCTCCAGACTTCCACGATCCTATTTCTGAATGTACATGGGCTCTGAAACCAAAGGTGATTGAGCTAATTGAAAAACATCCTAAATGTCTCATGGCGTCTAAGAAAGATTTCACCTACCAATCTGAGGAGTAACCTTTTCCGAGGTCATAACTCACTGCGCCAACAACTGGCAAATCCAGAACGCTTTCGACAATACGACACCCATCTTCATCGATACGCTCCATGGAAAACGCTTGTCCTTATCAATGCTAATCGGCGTCTCCCCACGCGGAAATGCTCCTTTACGGGCGAGAGGAACATAATGGAAGGCTGTAATTTATTCCCCAAACAACCTCATTTATTCCCCCGCACGATACAATCCGGCGCGAGGACGCCTGGAGAATTGCGGTTGAAGTCATCCGTCATGGCCAAGTGTGGGAGCTGCCAACCCCGAAGGTCCTCGTGTAATTTTGGACAGTCAGAGAACATCTTGTTGACATCGCTGGCATGTGGGATAGCCCAGGTGGCGGCACCTACTTGTTTCAGTTCCCCGCATCTCGAGAACATACAATGAAGGTCTACGGCGTTATGTAGGTCGTATCCTGCCATATCAAGTTTGGTAAGCGACCCGCAGCCCTGGAACATGCTGGCAGTGCGTATGGCAGATGGTAGGCCGGTGACAGGCATCAAGACCTTCTCCAGGTGTTCGCAGCCGCAGAAAAGCCCGCCGGCATGGTGGACATCAGAAGTATCGAGTTTCAAGAGATTGGCGAATCGGAGGCTCCTAAAATCCGTGAACCAGTAGTCGATCTCTTTCGGCTTAATCCCGGTGTCGGCGACGAGGACACTCACGACCTTCTTGCATTCGCTGTCCTCGGTCCAACCATGGACACGACCTCCCTTGCCGATTTGAAAGCAAGTGGATACGCGTTTCCCCTCGAAAACCATGCCCTTTAAGGGCAATAAGATCCGCCTTCGATGATAGAGCGTTAACGATCCGTCATCGGATGAGTAGACGGCAAAATCATATACGGGCATATCGGAACCTCCGTGGAATCGCTATCTCAATCGATGCTTCCCATTGGAAAAGTTAAGGTAACTCTCGTAGGACGATCTCTATCCTTTATATTTATTGCCCTGCATGTTAGTCACCTGAACATTCACTGATCGCTGTAATCGGACAGTTCGCCGCCACCTGTTAACTTTTCGAGTGTGTCGTACGTATCATCCTTATAGCGGTACATGTAGATTCTCCCTGGTTTGATCTGATATTTCCTAAAGCTTTGAGAGTGCAGCGATGAGTTCGGCACGCTGGGCTTCAGTGAGCTTGTCAATGTTACGGACGATAAAGCGGACGGCCGTGTCCATCTCCTGCTCATCAGAGGTTCCTGTGATATCCGAGGGTTTCACCCCAAGGACATCTGCTAGGGCGGCTACCGTGAGAACCCTCGGCTCCCGTTCGCCGTTGACATATCTGCTCACCGACGCCGGCGTGAGACATGCTGCCTCAGCCAGCTCCTTTTGGCTCATCCCCCGCTCCCTGAGCAAGGCGGCAAGTTTATTTCCAGTCAACGTTGCCATTCTGTACCCTTTCTCGGTCGTATGTGGCGAAAACTGCCGGATAACGGTAATTATAGACAACGCACTAGGTCGTGTCCGCGGAGTTACCCCCTTGTTTTTATCGAAACTGTCGTAAATTCCTGGTTTCAAAATTGGCGATAAACTGTGAAACAATTTCGGATCTATCGTCTCAGCTCATATGCCGCTGTGACTATACTTGAACTCGCTTAACCTGATTTGTTAAACAAAATGCGCAAATCTTGTTAAATGAAAACTGTAACTCTGGTTAAACGAGCTGGTAAAACAGTCGATCTTTGCTTAAAGGCAATTGCATTAAATGTTCCTGAAGTCCATCACGCAGTTTTCGATAAACTCAGCACTCTGGATAGGGTAAAATGGTGCCGACGGCAGCCCAAGTCGTAGGAAGCTGGGCAGAGCCGTTGCTTAATGAAGTTGGGTCATCGTCTTAGCGACGGTGGCCTTTCTTTTTGGGCTCCGAGCCCTGCTTGAGTGCGTTGCAATCCAATCAGCTGTTACGATAAAAACATGGGGTAACTCCGCAGACACGATCCTCCTCCGACGGCGGCAAATATCACGAAGCCGCAGGTAGACGGCTTGCTGTAATCGCAAATACAGCCCCGAAAAGGAATACCTGGATACCCGTTAGGGGCATCTGCTTTCAGGCACCTTAAAACGCATCTGGTGAGGTCGATTTTTCGGCTTTGGGCTGGGCGCCGGCAATACGGTGCTTGCAAAACGAATATCTGGATATGGGTTATCGATTGGAGATCACTCATGTCCACATTTCAAGTCACCCCCCCCCGCATTAGAAAACGGTCAGGTCGGCTGTATCCGGAATTCGGTGCCGGAACCGTCGAGTACGTCATCGTCATCCTCGTTGCGATCGTGATCGGCGCAGGGCTTCTTGCCTTCGGCAACCAGGTCTCCGGGCAGGTCACGAAGACCGGTGGCAGCATCAGCTCGTGGTTTTCCAAGGCAAACGGCACCGGCGGAACCGGAGGCGGAAACGCCGGCGGTGGAAACAGTGAGACCGATAGCCGGATCGATGAGCTGAAGGAAAAGGACCCAGCCGACTGGACGCTCGACGACCAGAAGGCCGTGGCCGAGGACATCGGGAAAAAGGGCAACTCGAGCGAACTCTATTCCAAGGCGAAGGACGCCATGGATGCGGGGACGACGTGGTCGATAACGCTCACAGACGGCAAGACCATGACCTACCGCATCATCGGCATCAACCACGACGACCTCGCCGACGGTTCGGGCAAGGCTGGTCTGACGTTCCTCACCACCTCGACGAATATCAAAACTGGCATGAACCCGACCAACACCAATGCCGGCGGCTGGGAGAGGTCGGAGCTCCGCGCGAAGGTGAACTCCGGCGAGATCTGGAACCTGATGCCGCCTGAGCTCCAATCCAAGGTGAAATCCGTCGAAAAGCTCACGAACAACGTCGGGAACGGCGATGAGAACGCAGCTGTGACGGCTACGACCGACAAACTGTTCCTGCTCAGCTACTCCGAGATTGTCCCCACCTCTTGGTGGGCACTCAGCTACCCGTATACTTCCTCCGAGGGAACACAGTACGAGGCGTTCAAGGGCAGGGTGACGAACAACTATTCGGACAACTCCGCCATCGCCATTGGCAGCCGTTGGTGGGAGCGTTCGGTGGCTCCGGGCATCCCTGCGTGCTTCCTCAATGTCAACGGCACCGGCCTTCCGTCGAGCAACCGCGGTGCGGCGGAATCGTATTGCATCTGTCCAGCTTGGTGCTTCTAGGCATTTTGATGAAGACCCGTGCGACTCAGCGCGGGTCTTTCTTTTGGCGATGCGGTTCCAGTGATGCCGCGACATCAACTCGAAGCACGTGCCGTCCGAATCGGGCTGGCACACGTCTTATTACTCAAGTCCAACTGTCCCAAAACGTATGCTGAACGGCACCTGCAAATCAGCCAGTTTTTGCCCAATCTGGTGATGGAAGGAATATAAGCAGAATGGAGAGCGAAGGGAGAAAAAAATAGCCCGGCTGGCACCGGGCTATCAATTCGAATGCACCTGCGTCGCCCGCTTTCCGAAGATTGACCGTCCCAGGACGGGCTTCGCTGGTATTTCTTGTATTCTACCACGAGTCGACTAGCTATTGCGGTGTGACATTCAATCAGCTGTTATAATCCTCGCGCTGGCGGAAGCGCGAGGCTGGTGGCCCTAGTGCGTTGCAATTCAATCAGCTGTTATAATTCGGTCGGTCACATGCTTGCCCACTACAGGGCCCTAGTGCGTTGCAATTCAATCAGCTGTTATAATTGATGTGCGCCTCGGGGCAGAGCGCCTGCGGCCCTAGTGCGTTGCAATTCAATCAGCTGTTATAATGTTCACGCATGGCATAGCGATGAGAATACGGCCCTAGTGCGTTGTAATTCAATCAGCTGTTATAATACTGTATCTGCCATACGAAAAACATCCTTAGCCCTAGTGCGTTGCAATTCAATCAGCTGTTATAATTTGAGCCGCAAGGGAGCGCAGCTCACAGACGCCCTAGTGCGTTGCAATTCAATCAGCTGTTATAATACCCATCCACGAAAAAGCCCCTCTAGCAGGGGCTTTGCTGTTATAGAATCCTGAAAAACGCGGAAATCCGGTCATTTTTCGGCTCGATTCTCCTGTTTTTTGAAAAAAGGAGATCACCCGCGACACGACCTGTAGGTGTGCCGCGGGATATACTCCACGAGTGGCCTGCGATTTTGCAAGCCCTCTTACCCAAGTGTCACTCGTTGCAATTCAACCAGCTGTTACGAATAGGAACAAGAAGAACTTGGTATAAGTAATAGTACCAGGAAAACAATCGATTTGAGCAATAATCCCGACCGCCATAAATACTTCAGCAAAAATGGAGCCGAGATGTTACAAACCGTTGCAATCAGAACCCCAAAGCATCTTTGCATCAAAGATAATTCGCTCATTATCCGGGAAAAGGGATCGTCGGTTATCCTCGGTAAAATTGCGTTGTCGGATATATGGGTCATCATTATCGATAACCCCCAAGTAACCATGACGAGTGCCCTGATATCCGGTATCAACAATGCCGGTATCGGAGTCCTATACTGCGGCTTTGACCATATGCCAAACGGACTGGCACTCCCCTTGGGGGCACATTCGAGACATGCCGAGATTGTCGAACACCAGCTTGCCATCTCAAAACCCTTGCGAAACCAAATTTGGAAACGGATCGTCACGAAGAAAATCGAAAATCAAGCTAAAGCACTCGCACTGTGCGTCGGTGACTCGTCTGAAGTTAAGAAAATCCGCGGCTATGCCAAGGAAGTCCAGAGCAACGACAAGACAAATCGCGAAAGCATCGCCGCAAGTGAATATTTCAAGGCACTTCTACCCTACGGAACACGTTGGAACGGCCCTATGACCGCCCCGCTTAACTACGGTTATGCGATTTTGCGGTCAGGCATCGCACAGTGCGCCGTCTCACACGGCTGGCTCGTCTCGCGAGGTATCCACCATCATAGCGCAGAAAATGCATTCAACCTCGTCGATGACCTTATCGAACCGTTCCGCCCAATTGTCGATCTCAAGGTCGTCAGTGACAATATTCTCGATCCCTTGTCCACATTGAATAAAAAAGCCCTTACGGAGGTGACTTCCGTTCTGGTATCAATCGACGGACGCAGGCATTCCGTCCAGACTGCAATAGATATCTACTGTGAATCCTTGAGACGGGCCGTCGAGTTAAAAGATGCCGATCAATTGCTATTGCCGGATATCATCGGGCTCGAATGTGAAACATACGAAGAGAAACGAGAGAAAGGAAAGGTATGAGAATCATGCGGCTGCTCGTAATGTTCGATCTTCCGACGAAGACGAAAGCCGACAAGGATAACTACATCAAATTCAAACGGTTCCTGGATGACGACGGCTACCAGAGGGAACAGAACAGCGTCTATTCACGCAACCTTCTAAGCAGGGCCTCATCTGAATCCCATGCGGAACAGTTGCGCAAACATCTACCGCCGGCGGGACATGTCGTCGCCATGGAACTCACGGAAAAGCAATATGTCGACCGAAAAGTCCTCGTCAACACGAATCCGTCTAACGATCGCGACGATCAGAGCCCGGGGACGCAGCTTTTCTTGGAGTTCTAAATTGTAATGGGACGGGTGTAACCCCGTCCCATTATGACTGCCCGTTAAACCGGAGAGTTTTCAAATTGGCCAACGCGGTCCGACAAGAACTTCAACCAGCATAGGCCGAGACAATCTTCCTGCATAACCGTCAGCGATGAGTTCCATTTTGCCTGCTTCGGAAACGGCTCAATCGATAGGGGACCTGTCTTTTGAAGCGGTACACTCTTCTCCCCTATCTTTGAATAAGATCTAACCCCGCCATCTGCCACGTTATACGTGTAGTAGCGCATCGCGCAGCCATCCTGCAGCAGCACGTCCCCCTGCTTCAGGAAAATGCGAGGTTCGTCGCCTTTCAGCTGTACTTTCGGCCAATAATCGATCGAGAAGTCTTTTGAGAAATCCCTGATGAAATCCTGCCTGATATTCGGAACGTCGATGTAATAGACGGGATCGAACCTCCATCTGCCGGACTTCTTCATATTCTCGTCGAATACCGCCATCAGGCCGTAAACCCCATCATACAGCTTGCATCCCCCGCTGCCATCCTTCCATAGCGTGGATGCAGGCTCGATTTTCCCATTACGCCGATAAAGATCCTTTCCACGGTCGTCAACACCGACATAGGGATATACCGTGTCCTTAAGCAAGCTGCCGGTCGCGGTGCGGGAAACCGTCCGGGTCGGTACGATGCAGGGAATCCAAGCCTCGACCTGGTCCTTGAACTCGGGATATGGCATGGACTCGTAACGAAGCCTCTCCCGCTCCTTTATGTTCGACCGGCCACTGTTGACCCGTGCGACGCCCTTCACGATCCCCTGGTCGCAACATGCGATTACCGCAGCATCGACCGCATGATGGCGGTCGTCGCTTCGATCCTTCTTTCCTTTCTCGTCGACAATCCCGATCCCCCAAATTCGACGCATGAGCGACGTCGCGGCACCGGCAACGCAGAAAACATGCTGCCTCTTATCATCGGGGAATGGCAGGCATTCGCGCACCCACATCGCGAGCTGTCGCGACATGTACCGCGTGTCGTTCAGGTTGCGATCGATAAATTTCTGCTCTTCTTTCCCGAACGTGCTGTTTTTCAGTTTGGAAAGCTTTGATTTCGTATAATGCGCAGACTTACCCTTTCCAGCCCACGCGTCCATACGTCTGCAAAAATCCCCGAAATCAGGTGCCGAAGGCTCGCCGGAAGTCATCCATTCATACGGCGTGCGGTTCGCCTTATCGCGGTTGCTTTTCGTAAGGCACAGGACCTTATTGGATTTCGAGTCATCGCAGGAACGCGAGAACGGGAGGATGTGGTCGATCTCGACATAATCACGGTCGTTCAGCATACGCTCCAGATTGATGCCCTTGCCCGTATAAGGGTCCTGTCCGAATTGCTCACGGTAGAGCCGCATCTTCTCAAAATCGGCGCTACTCACGTGGGCGTCATTCGGAAGACCGTAGAACGCAACGAGGTCTTTTTTCGCCTGCTCGTTACTGTCCTTATTGGCCTTATTCGTCGCCGCGATAATCGCCTTCTCATGCTTCGAGCGCTTGAGATCCTTAGCGACCTCGACTCGAATGATGTCGGGCAATCCATAATGCCTGATAATCGAATTGATCATGCGGCGCACCTGCGCGGTCGCGCGAAGCACCACCGGGTTCGTGCATGTCGGATCGAATTCGAGGTAGGGACATAACAGTCCGTCTTTATTTTCGTTCCTTTCCGCTGCCAATGCCTGCCTGGCCTCATATAGACCGGTCGCCATCTCCGCATCGTACAGTTTCTCAATCTGCGGATCCTTAAATGCATCGCGGAGCATCTGCAGGGCATGAACTCCCGTGCTGCAATATCCCGAAAAGAGCTTCGAGGCGTAGGGAAGATCGAGCAGAGAATCGATATCCTGCTCCGACAGATCGAGACTGAGATTCTCAAGGGCATTTCGAAGCGATTCACCTGAAGAGGCGTATGTCAGTGCGGAGCAGACGGCATCGGCTATGTCGGTATCATCATGAAGTCGATCGAGCAGCGCCCTGTTCGACGTGAAAAGACCCGTGCAGAGGGCATTCCAAGCCGGGATCTTGATACAGTCGCCCTTCTCATCGGCCGGCAGGCGGCTGTCAAAGCTGTCGGATGACTGCATGCCGAGCTTTTCACGAAGTTGCGACCATTTGAGCGGTTTGGGATTCTTCGAGACGGCAAACAGGGACTCAACGATCTCATTCCGCTTCTCCGGGGAGATGTATGTCGCTTCTCGACCCTGATGCTCAATCTTTATGTTCGATAGCTTCTCATACGCGCGCACCATCTCAAAGGAAATCAACGAACTCGCGGCACGTTTCTCCGGGGCTCCGAGATAGGTACAGTAACCGACCCTGTTATAGATTTTCTCATCGCGAGCGCTCGTGTCGGTAAGCCAGCGAAGTGCGGAAAGGTACTCCCCTTCCAGCTCCTCGGTAGCAATATCGCTCCCAAGATCGCGTTGGTGCCGGAAGATGGTATGGACCTCGTCTGTCACCATCTCGATGTCGACCATATAGCGATAGTCACCTTCCCTGTTACGGGAAGTAGGCTGCTTCAAAAGATACTGGGCAATCGTCTCATAGCCGTTTTCATCCAGAATCTTATGGTTTACCGACAGGGCCTTTTTAACCTTACCGGAGTCGTCATCGGTAGTGCCCTTGCCGTGATCGATGTATCCGCGCCTGTCGGCAAAAGCGTAGAGAATCCGGGCAAGCTCGCGCCCATTCAGTTTATAGATGAGGGCCTTCCCGCGAAGGTGAAAGACGTCCGGTTCGCCCTTCCGGATTGCAAACCACTGCCCGTCCGCATCGTCCGGAATCAAACTGTACTTCTTTTCGATCTCGCGGACAGCCTTCTTTCGGTTCTTCCGGCGTTTGGTCGTGCGGCGAACCGAGCAATAGCCACGTCGTATGCTCGCGCCGCTCTGACGAGCCGAAATATCCTTCTGCTTGCCCTCGACAGGTGCCTTGAAGATGTGGCTCGCCATAAGGATGATCTCGTGATTGCGTATATCGATTAGGCAGACTCCGACACTTGCAATGCCCATATCGATACCGAGAATGAGCCTGCGCGTTTTGGAAGAAAACTGCTCGTAAGGCATCAACGCCGTCATGACCGTCTCCGGGCGGAACCCGAAATCACGTGGATCGCTGTATTCCATCATAAACCCTCACTTTCCTTTTCATTGATGATCAGATGGTCTAATAATACTACAAGCAGGTCATTTTTAGTTTTCCCCACCGCGAGCAGACAGAATTCGATGCGGTAAAATCTAGACCGATCTAGCCACTTCTTCCATTGGAGACCAATCATGAAACGCCAAATATTTCCAACCGCGTCTAAATATCGCCGTCGAACCCGACGCGAATTTGGCGGCTAGACAGTCGAGTACATCATCGTGATATTGGCCGTCGTCGTCATCGGCGGTGGACTGATGGGTTTTGGCAACCAGGTCTCAGGGCAAATCGGAAAAACCGGCAACAGCATCAGCTCATGGTTCGGCAAGGCGAACGGCACCGGAGATAATGCTTCTGGCGGGAACGGCACCGGCGGAGGAAATAACGCCGGCGGTGAAAACAAAGGGGATGAGAATAGCGGCTCACAGCTCCAGGCCCCTACTGTGTCGGTAACGGAAATGGACGTCGTCGGTGAGAGGATCACCGCTAAAGTGTCAAATTTACCAGCAGGCGCAACCCAAGTCAGCTACCAATGGCAGTACTCATTGACGAAAACCGGAACTTTCAGTGATATCAAATACGGTGGAAATACGAATTCTTACGAAATCTCGGAAGAAGACGAGGACTATTATCTGCGCTGCAAGGTGACGACATCCAGCAGCAAAGGAAAAGTCCCAGATGCCTACAGCGAGACAATCGGCAAAGTCTATGTTTTCGATTGGTCTAAATATCCCACCGGAAGCTATCGCCCACGTTTTAATGGAAACTCGCTCGCATGCTGCACTGCCCCCTATGACTCATCAACTCAGATTCCAAGTCTGGGTGAAGGAGATTACGCCTCTGTCGTCTTCGACAACGAGCTTTCCAATATCCCGCAGGGCAATATCACCTATAGATGGTTTAAATGCGCCGGCCTCGGAAGCGGCGCCGGACTTGTCGCCAAGGAACTCGGCTCCAGCCCATCTCTATCTCTCTCAGGTTTACAGGGATTGTGCATCAATTGCGAGGTGACCTTGACCGTCAACGGGAAAAGCAAGACATTCGTTCCCAAAGCAATTTGCAACGGCAAAGTAAGCGACGGGATCTACGTACGTCCTAGAATCGGTTAAAATCCCAGAGGATCCCCGAGGTATGGAGTTTGGAAAAACAGTTTGGGTAAAAGTCAATTCCTTGAAACGGCTCCTTGACGCCCATAAAAAGAAAACAGCGTGCAGCCGCCCTCGCTTCGGGGGCGCTGCGCATCTTTTTGAATTGAATGAAGACAAGACACAGCCGATCGTCCTCACCAGGCTATGGGACAGAAAGACGGTTCACAAATGAGGGTTCCTTTTGGACTTGATGAGCACGGCAATGCCGTATGGGCAGACCAAATCCCCTACGACCGCAATGGGTTCAAGTGCGGACTTGTCTGTCCCGATCCGAATTGCGGGAAACGACTCAAGGCAGTCCGATGGTCGAAGGACGACCCGGAGAGAGGCATCCACTATTTGGCCCACGAGGCGAACAGCCGGTGCGCGGTCGAGTCGAATCCAGAGTCCCTTCTCCACCTGGAGGCAAAAGCCGTCCTTCAAGGGCTCATCGGCCATGATTTCTACTCCCCAACCTGTCACTCATCGATAGCGTCCCGCATACGTCACGCTATCGGAACGCCGGCAAACTCGAATTCAAGAAGTATGGCAAACTGACAGTCCTTCCCGTTCCCGGCTCTTCTGTCCTAAAGTTCGGTCCCGAAACATACAAATCGTTCATTCCCGGTACCGGTTGCATGACTAAAATCGAGGATGTCAAAACAGAGCGCGATTGCGGCGCGATGTGCCCTGAAGGTCTTATTCCGGATGCGGTTGCACTGCTGTCGCATGCCGATACGGAGATCTGGGTCGCCATCGAATTCCGCGTCAGCCATCCGAAAGCCATCGAGGACGTGCGGAAATATGCCACCGTGGATTTCCCGGTCATGGAAATATCCATCACAGATGACATCGCAAATGCGGAGGATACCAGAAAGAGCCTGGCAGAACGAATTACAGGAACCGGCCATGCGACGCGTTTCGCCGGTCGCGAATGGCTCTACTCTCCTGCAGCTAAAAAGATTCTCAAGCGTAGCTGGCATATCGAGGCAGAACCATCCGCTAAACCGCTCCGCCATAAAGGAACAGATCTCATAAGGCTGGAGACACCGCTTCCGGCAATCACGGTCTATGCCGTAAAAGGCGCACCGACAGGTGAGACCTCATGGGACAACATCGACCTCACACTCCGCGAGATCTCCGAAGCGACCGTCGAGAAGCAAGAAGAGGCACTGAGGAAGAAAAGGTCACTCAGTTCCAGATGCCCTTCCTATAAAAACGGCGCACCCGCCGGCCGACAAATAAAGCAGACCAAAGATACCGGTTTTGAAACGCCGACGAAACCGCACGGGATTCTCGGAAGGCTAAAAGGCCTCTTCGACAAATTTCGGAAGTGAAATTCGCAAACGTTTGCGAATTTGGAAAGTCCACACGAAAACGGTCTGAAAAATCGCTATTATGGTTAGGAGCACGAGTTTGATCCCCTTTCTCGTGCAGGGACATCTTCTTCCCACCGATGGATGTGCCCGCTCCCCAATCTCGGGCGCATCCATCACCCATTTTGCAAATATACCAATATCCGCGTAGTCGTCATATACCATCGCCGGGCTCGATCTCTTCTCATGGTCAGGGTCCTTTTCTTCAATGCGAAGTGGTAGAATCTTACAAAAGGTATTCAAAGAAAGGACTTATGCTATGGTTCCGAAAGTAGACCCATCGAAATTTCCAGAAATGCTGAACGCTATTACGGAGAACGTCCGAGACAGCTATGCGGGAATGGTCTTTATCGACGATCCTGAAGATCTGGCCTCATGGGGGTTCACTAAAGAACAACTTGATGAACTGGACTCTTTTGCACAAAAATATGGATTGACTGACGTTCTCGAAATCAATGAATGGAATCCCGATTCCAAGCCGGACTACATCCTTTCGGCATTTTCCGGCCTCGTGGATAAGATCGACGATCTGCAGGGACGAATCCGACCAAAAGCCAATGATGTCTCGATTGAGAACTTTATCTACCTGAATCAGATCAAAGCCGGTGTCCCCGAACCGGACCAGCTTGCCCATGCCGAAGAGAATGACCAGATCTTCGGTTTGATCTCTAAATTTGCCGAGGGACAGGACACCGCATTCGTCGTGCAAAAAGTCAACTTCTCCGGAACGAAACAAATCGGTGAACCCGAATATGAGCTTCTTCCTCTCGGTCCTACTTCCGGTGAGGACCTTGCAGGTTTCACCGAGTGGTTTATGGACGATTTCAAGAGCGGTATCGACTTTGGCTGCGATGAAAACCGCGAGCACCTTGCCATGCTCGCCCATACCGGATTCTATCGTGAAGGCGAGTATGTGGACCAGCTACTCACCTTTCACCAACTTGATTTTTCCAATGCCCATGCCGTGACGGAAAAGTTCTCCTTTGAAGGTCGCCCGGAAAGCAATGAGTTCATAGGCGATCTCGACCAGCTGTTCCATGATCCAAATTCACTCGTCAGTTCGTCAGACATCATCGATATTATCGAAAACGGACCGGTCGGCGGTGTTTCCAGCGGTGGAAAGCCTTGCCGTGAACACACGAGGCTTTCCGATAAAGCCGAAACCACCAAATCTGCCTGCAGCAAGATCGCCGAATCTGAACACCGTGAGCGGGGAATCGAGAAGCCGACCCAAATCGAGGCAAAATGATCAGCGAACGCGACCTTAGGCTTGCAAAGGCAATCGTCGACCCATATATCGGGCAGGACATTATCGCCACCGCCGTACTCGGGACGAAGCTCGGGAGCATGCTGAACGAGAACGCATACCGTGAAGTCGTCAACAATGCCCAAAGGCTTATCGATGGAACCGAGTGTATTCCGCAGGGCAAGACGCTCGAGTTCATTTTGAGAAAGCGATACGTCGAGACGATCAAGGCCGATCGGAAGAGCGATCTATCCCTTTCCAAGATGCGTGGGCTGTTGAAGGGCAATCGTGCCGTCGTGCGAGGCGACTGCGAGACGACTAACGATGAGCGTTAAATGCGGCGCCTTCGGCACCTATGATCCGCTCGCAACGCTCGCTGACGGATTACTTTCTTAGGAGGGAACATGTGGCAGGAAAAGCTTCAGGACGCGGTGACATCCCATCCCTGGCTTGAGCCGCATCAAGACATCAAGCGAAAGCCCCAAGCACCGGGGATGCAATTGGTAGATTGGTACGGCTTCACCGTGCCGAAAACAGAAAAAAAGATGTTTCTCAAGCAGTCCGCACGCCGTGAAGATCTCCTTGTTGTCGGCGAGGTCGACAACATCCACTCTTTTTTCGACGACTACGAGACGGAATGGAAATCGAATATCCTATTCGATGATCTCGACGAGGCGCTTTGTTACTGTGAGGACGTCCGTTCCGGTTTCATTTCCGACATCCAGCTGCACTCGAGTTTCATCATGTATAAAGTGCCGGGATTTAAAGCCATGCCGGGTGGCGGCTTCGCCGGATGGAGCGACCTATTCAATGCGGCGCACGGCAACCTGGAATATGCCAACAAGCTCCTTTTCGATTGCCAAGCCGGTGACCGCGATGGCATGGACCCGCGTCAATGTGCAAAGGAAGACTTGATCAACGGAGTCATTGCCGAATTCGGCAGCGAGTACATCATGACCGGAGATGCCGGCCAGAAAAATCGTCTGAACAGCGCGGAGATCTTGCGCATCGAACTCGATAGGGTCCCGACTGACGGAAATGGACATATCACCGGGTATTACCATGGTTTTCCTCTCGGTACGAGCCTGGAGGATATCAGTGCGGCGATCGACGACGTAGGCAAAGTCGTAAATGCCAATCCGAACAGGACCGATATCCCCGAAGAACCAGAGGATACCGAGATGGAACAAAACACAGGCGTTTCCAAGGAAAAGCCTCCCGTCGCCGAAATGGAAGATTCTTCCATTCAAAAGCCCAAAAGCCATCCCACACAACCGGAGAAGCCGGTCTGGACGAACCTTGAAGTTGCTCCCGACAGTGTAATTCTCCTCACAGGTGTCTCAAGGAAGACGGACAGACCATGGTATCGTGCCGATTGCACTCTCGGAGAGGAATCTTCAATCAAGCCAGGTGGCAAATTTAAAATCCTGTTGAGTGAGAGGCAGTACGCACGCGCCGACGCTCAAAAAAAGGCCGGTAAACCGGTCAGTCTCGGACTGAAAACCGCCAGGTATCCAGATGGAGTCGAAATCGACGGCGAGATGGTCGCACTTGAAGACCTTGCCGCCGATATCAATGTCCGAAAAACCGACCCACTGCCCAAAAGTCCCGAGGAGTATCGCGGTGCCGCGGAACAATCCTTTAACGGGAACGAATGGGTGAATTTTCACTTCTTCCCGGACCTGGTCGACCTTTCAAAATTCATCGACCCAGACACAGCGAGAACGGATTATCGTGCCGATGTGACGTCCGAAATCGCCGGGCGAAACTGCTCATTTACCCTGCATCTCGCAAAATGGCAGTACGATAAGGCCGTCAAGGACCAAAACCAGAACTCCCCTATCCATATCGGGATGAAGCTTAAATATATAAAGGGCGGCGTAATTCCAGTCCAGTTCGAAGATGAGCAGTCCACCCATAACTATTCTCCAAAGAAACTCGAAGAAAGCCTGCCGAAGGTGCAGAAAGCACGTTCCGTCAGCGGGTGTAGGCAGGGAAAAGGAAACCGGGTATCCTCCTATCAAGACCGATCCTATCGTTTCAAAACGAAGGAAGTATATGAACGTGGACTCCCAGGAACACACGAAAGCAGGAACTGAACATGAACGAAAACTCAACCATATCGAACGCTTATGATGGCAAGCACGATGAATACGGTCATGATCTACCCAAGTGGATGAATTTCGAGCATGTCATCGATATTGGTGAGGCGGACCCGACTCAAACGGCAACCGACTATTACGGCTTTGAACTTCCCAATGGCGTCGCAATGGTCATCCAGAGCCAACCAAGCCATAGGGATCATCCTTTCATCGTCTACAGTTACGGCGATGGAGCCTGTTTCCATGACGATGTCGAATTCGATTCGCTCCGCACAGCGATTAGCTATGCATCTCAGCTCCACAGCGGAGCAATCGATCCAGATTACCTGCGCGTCGAATATACGCATGATGAATATGAAACACTTTGCTGGCGCGATTTCTACCAGGCGGCACACGGTAATATCGAATACGCCTCACGTCTCGTCGACCAGTGCAACGGCGGATTTCGAGAAGGGTTCGGCCCGTATGCCTGCGCAGCCGAAGACCTCGCTGAAGGCGAAATCGTCAATTTCAACAACTGCTACGTCATCACGGATGCGAACGGACCGGATACAAAGGAAATCGCCGCAAAAAGGATTTGGGATGAACTCGGAGATGTCTGCATAGACGATAATGAATGTATCGATTCGGAATTCTACGGCTACCCTATCGGGACATTTCGGGAAGACATCTGGCATGACATCGAGGACCAGCTTGGAGTCCCGATCCATGAACTGATGTTTCCCGATGATGTAATCAAGGACATGACTAATGAAAGGAGTCTTGCTATGTCCAACGAGAATAAGAACACCAATGTCAAGGAAGAGACGACCTGGACGAACTTCAAGTTCTTCAACAACCAGGTCAAACTCAAGGTCATCGAGAAGGACGACCGTCAGATGTATCTGGCAGATTGCCGCTTCATGCCGGGCTCTGTCGCAAACGGCATCGATCTCGGCGATCAGAACGGCATCTCCGGCCATATGACCGTGTTCCTCACCGAGAAGCAGTATTTCAAGGCTGCTGAGCAGAAAGCTAACGGTGAGCAGATCAATGTCGGACTTCCGAGCACTCAGCTCAAGGACGGTAAGATCGAGGTCAATTTCTACAACCACGAATCTAAGGAAGCCCATACCATTCAGGTAAACCCCTTCGCCGCGTCCAAGGCGAACAAGGCCGCCCGCGAGGCTTTCTTCGAGCGCAAGGATGCCGAGCGCGAGCAGGGCAAGGGGCTCGGTGCAAAAGCCGCATCCGCCCGCGATGCGTCCGAGAAGCTGGACGGTCAAAGTCAGACCGCACCCGTCAAGGACAATCTTGAGCATTAAGTAGAAATCGATTTAGTGCTATCAGACATGCGGTCTGTCGTTCCATTCGGATGGCAGGCCGCTTTTTGTGCGGCGCGCACGCGCGCCTATGATCCGCTCGCCACGCTCGCTGATTTATAATTGATTTACGCTATCGAAGAAAGGAAAGTGACCTATGAAACTTATAACCTATTATCAGACCGGCAAGATCGATGTATTCGACACCGCCACCTTCACGGCGACCGATCCCTTCAAGAGGGACGGTATGAACCTGATCACGGAATTCGCAATCCGCTTCGACCTGCTTGAAGACAAGAACTCGAATGAGGGCCTTGTCGTCGACGTCTATTGGTACGATGCGAAGATCCATGACAAGGACAATGCCGTGACATCGCTCGACGAGAAGAAGAACGCCACGCTCAACAACGCACTCCTTAAGGCGAGCACCCGCATCCGCCTGATTTCCAAGAGGGAACTCGAGGACGTGGCGAAAATCACCCTTGACGGCGAGCTTGTCGAATGGCGCCAGGGCGGCGAGCTCGTCAACGGCGTCAAGTTCTTCAGCCAAGAGCTGCTGTATTTCAGCAACGGACGCAGCGCGTCAATCACGGAGCGTGCCTGCAAGATCAGCCAATTCATCAAGAATGCCAATCCGGAGCTGTCCGATGAGATCATTGCCGGCTGGATGGGCCTGCCTCCGACCGTCCTTGAGACCATGAAACGCGACCAATTGCGCAACGATCAGGTCAGCGAGCAAGACGACTAGGCACACCTCTCCTGTAGAAGAGTGCTATAATCTATTCTACGTTCCTTCCCTATCCAGAACGTTTTGCAGCACAGGGAATAGGCGGCTTGCGCGGTTTCGCGTAGGCCGCCTATTCCTTTCTGTATGATCTTTGAATTTCTGGTTGACTTTCTTTTCTAATACCAAAGTGCTATAATATAAGTGTATAGAACTAGACTTAATTGTATTGGAGGAATTCAAATGGAATGGCTTTTACTTTTTATACTCGGTCCGCCGATTCTCACTCTGATCTTAAGGATCTTGATCTTCATCGTTCGGTACGGTCCGGGCTTCGTCGGTGCGATCTTCGATTTGATCTGCTGTGTGCTCGGGCTCGTCGGTTGCATCATCATGCTCATCATCCGTGGGATCATGGCAGTCTTCCACGGCCTCAAGGTGCTTTTCTTCGGGCACTCCTCACCGCCCCGGAACGCTCATGTCGATTCGTCTGTCTCACCTGATGACATCGAAAAGTTCATCAAGGCGTTCGAAAACAAGATGTAATCAGAAGACCAGGATTAAAGGAATGGTGTCTAATGGTTGAATCCGAAACCGTTTTTCAGAAACTACAGGCCGCATGCATCAGCGGAGTGAAAGTTCCACATCTGATGTCGCTGCCTGTTGTTTCGCATCTGAACGGTAAATACGATCTGTCAATCACCTGTATCAAGAACAAACTTGATCCGATTCTTGCTGAAAAACTTTAAGGCTTGTTTTCGTGTACCTATTGGGTTGTGCGGCTGACAAAAAGTCCATCCGGGTAACGCATGTCATATGTATCCCGAACCTGTTTCATCAACTCGTCTCTCGTGCAGCAATTCGCCTGACAGCTTTCAACGATTTGGTAGCGCAACCACCGGCGTTCTGTGCTCGCATCAGAGCCGCGGTGTTCAATGATCTTAATCTTGACCATCAAATTTAACAGTCGGTCAAGATCACTTTCCTTTATCGTCGTCACTACTCTCTCTTTCCTCTAAATTCGCAAGCGCTTGCGAATCACTCTGTCGATACCCCTAAAAGTACACAATTAGAAAAGAGTTACGGCAATTCTTTGCATATCTCTTATCCAGATCGTGTTTGTTTGCGAGATCGGTAAATTTCTTCTCTTTTTCATTCCGATCTGTAATGGGTCTGGCATTCTGTACAGACATTTTTTCACCGCTGCGGAATTTGGTTTATCGCAAATACCCCCTCACATTACATGGTGTAACCCGCGCAGCGGAATCCTTTGACAAAGCCCCGGTTGTCTACCGGGGCTTCTTTCTGTCTATTACGATTGCTCTTTCCGCTTGTACGCCGCCAGCTCGCGCTCGACCTGCCTGTCGCCGGTCTCGTTGACCCACCAGGGCCATTTCACCCGGCCGCATGGCTCGCCGACTCCGGCGAACCACTCCCTCAGCTCGTCGAGACTCACCGTGGAGTGCCCGTTGGCGTCGCAACCGACGTCGTAGCGCAGAAGGCCCTGCTTGCGGTTGAACTCGTTGTACGCGCCTCCGCTGCTGTGGATGTGCCCGTGGAGGTGCCACGATCCATGACTCATGCCCTGCCAGTCGGCCATAGGGTAATGGCACAGGACGATCTTCTGCCCGTCGATCTTGAGCACGCAGATCGGCGGTTCCACGGTGAACGCGCCCGCGACCGCCGGCTGGGTCCAGTCCTTGTCGTGGTTTCCCGGGACGAGGTGGATGCGTCTGCAGGCGATCCGCTTACGCAGCCCGTAGGCGTCCTGGGCGGTCATCTTGAATGAGAAATCCCCTAGGATGTAGAGCTCGTCATCCACGGCAACCTTACCGTTGATGTTGTCGACGATGGCATCGTTCATCTGCCAAATCGTCTCCCACGGGCGGTCGGTGAACTTCAGCACGTTCTCATGCCCGAAATGGGTATCGCTAGTAAACCAGATCATATTTCCCTACCTCCCTTTTGCATTATGTATGATTTACAAAATCAATCATACCACGGTACTACCATATAATGCAATCAAACCCAGACCTCATTTCAGCCTGTATAGGCAATACCGGGAATTACTTACAATCTTCTCGCTTCCCATAACTTCTTTTTCAAATAGTCGCTGCTCATCCTTTCGAATGATAGCCACATCCCAATATCCGTCATCAAGCGTCTTGAAACTTTTTGCTTTCACGACATCGACATAGCGCTTGTAATCATCATGGGTACGCTCACCGGCAATGGCCTTAGCCCAGATCTCAGGGCGCATATCGTAGCTTACCTTTATGCCCTCCCACTCAAAATAATTCATCAAGGTATCGTCGCTGGAGAAAATCCGTGTATCCGTATCCTTTAGTGCATCGACAATCGGTGCCGTCTCCTGATCGAATGCCGACCACCCAGACGCCGTCGTGCCATCCGAAGAACAGGCCGCATTCGAGGCGTTTAAAACCGAGGTCGCCAACAGCACTCCTATAAATAGGACGGGCATCAGCCGTATCACAATACCCTCTTCCTCGCGGTGGATACCGGTTCTGTCGATGCCACATAGATAGGCGCAAAAGGCGAACGAAACCGTCCAGGCAATCCAAAAGCACCGGATTTTCAGAATGCCCATCACCACCGCCGCAATCCAAAATGCGAGCACGCCGGTACTCGGAACTTTTCTTTTAATAATTGCGATAATGACGGGAATGACGATACACACAAGCGTACAGACGATGGCATAGGAATCATCCGGACCAGAGATAAATGGTCGCATCTCGCTAATGACATTGCCGTAGGACGCGGCTCCCATAGAGAGCACTGTGTAGATCGCCCCGCCGAATCCGTATGGATTGAAAAGTGAGGCGATGCACATCAAGAGACACGCCCTCAATAGAGGAATCCGATAGGCGTACCAGGCGACCATGTCGGTCTTAAACGTCTTGATATGCAGTTCCCCTATTTCCGGTAAAAGGAAAGACAGGCACACCGCCAAACATAGGGGCCACATCGCCGCCTGAAGATTCACCTGAAGCAAGGTGACTGCCGGAAGAAGCCAAAGTGCCCGAACGTTACCGTCCTCGTGCCATGCAAAGAGGATATTCAACGTCACGAACAGGCAGCCGGCAGACCACAAGGTAGGCCGTATCGAGATGTAGGTAAACATATGAAAGAAACCGACCGCATACAGCAGCCAAGTGATCCCCTGGTGTCGGCAACCTCTCGTCAGCCTTTCAATTAAAAAATAATAGGCGATGGCCGCTATCGCCAGCGGAACCACCACCGATGTAGCGACGCCGGTATAGCCCGCAAGGGAATACCAGCCATAAAGCCATACATCGTGCAGCCATTGCTGGACAATAATGCCCTGCCCGGGATCCAGCGACCACGGGTTCTCGAAGGGAATCCCGTTGTGCACGATCTCACGTCCCGATGCCAACAGGAACCAGCCGTCCGTGTCCAACGTCCCGTCTGTACGGATATATCCCGTAAACCACGCAACGAAAATCGATACCATTGCCGCAGTGATGTACGAAAGCATGCGCAACGGGCGCGTGCTATCCCCGCTGTCCGATTTCTCGGTATGTACTCGGTCCAACACCATATACCTATCCACCTCTCGCCAAGCAAAACGGGCTCCTTGAAAGAAGCCCGTCATTTCAACCATTTGCCTACTGGGCGCCCGTACTGCCGAACCCGCCTGTCCCGCGATCGCTTTCAGGAAGTTCATCAACCTGGACAAACATTGCATGGACGCATGGGATAATGAGCAATTGAGCGATACGGTCCCCGGGGTTGATCGTGTAGGGGCGCCTTCCGATGTTCACCAACTTCGCCTTTACGGGACCCCGATAGCACGAATCGATAATTCCAAGAGAGTTCGCAAGCATCAGACCATGCTTGCAGGCAAGGCTGGAGCGGATCGCCAACGCACCGAAATAGCCCTCAGGAATGGCGACCTCGATTCCGGTATTGAAAAAGGTCGATTCGCGCGGCTGGAGCGTCACCGGCTCCGGAATATCGGCGCGTAGATCGGCGCCAGCGTCCGTCGGGTGAACACGGACGGGCAGAAACCCCTCTTTTGCGACAGTCTCGATTTGCATTGAAATACCTTTCCCTAAAACTGATTCCACGTGGATTGATAGTCCCTGCCGGGTGCGTCTTCGCGCTCCCATGGAAGAGCCTCCTCGACAGCTGAGTTGACGGGCGCGGCCTGCTTTTCGGCAGCCTTCTCCTTCTCCAGAAGGTCGGCGATATAGGCCTTGACCTGATCACTGAACCGCTGTGGGCATTCTAGCTGGACTGTGCCCTCGCTCGCCTTCTTCTCCATACGCGCATAGAAGTCAATGACTTCGCGACTCGCATGGAGTCGGTTCTTCTCCATCTTCGGGAAAATGGTAAGTCCCTCGATGTTGGAGCAGCGTGACAGACCGACGTAGAGCTGTCCGGCGGCAAAGGTCTTCGTGTGGACGGTGCAGCGATCGAAGGTAAGACCCTGGGACTTATGGATGGTGATGGCGTAGGCAAGCTTGAGGGGAATTTGCGTGAACTCACCTACCGTGTCAGAAGTCACTTTGTTTTTCGTTTTGCCCTTCGGGTCGACGAACTCCTCGACAACCGATTTGAGGATCTTCCACGTGTGAGCCTCAATCTTCACCGGCTCGTCAGGATTGGCATCAAAGGCGACCGTCACGCTCGTCTTGGTGCATTTCACGACCGTGCCCTGCGAGCCGTTGACATATTTACCCTCGGGGTCGTTGACGAGCGACATGACGCGGGCACCGGCGCATAGGGTGATCTTATCGTCGGCCGCGCGATCTCCCTTGTTCACCTTTCCCGTCGCGCTGGCCTGATAGGTGTATTTCTTCCCGCTCAGCTCCGACACGCTCTCCGTATTGATATTCGATGCAAGCCTGTTGTTCGAGCATAGGAACAGGGCATCCTTGGGCGCGTATTTGCGATCCGATACGGAATGCTCGTTGAAATACGGGATGCATGACTCATCGCCGTTACGCGCGAGATTTAGGTTCCCGATGTACTCCGGATCGTCCTGGCGCACGACCTTCTTCAGGATGTGCGGCTCGAAGTCGAACCCATCCCAGTAATCGGATTCAAACGCCCAACCCTCGAAATTGCCGGGGTACAGCTTCATGAGGATCGCACGGTCATCTTCCGTGATGACCGGGGGAAGCTGGAAGAAATCACCGACGAGCACGACCTGCTTTCGACCGGACGAAACCTGGGCATCAGAGATCATGCGCATGACGTAATCGAAAAGGTCGATGCGGCACATCGAGATCTCATCGATGATGATGACCTCCGCGACCGTCAGGACCTTGCGGGGACGAATCTTCTCGGACGGGTTGCATACGCCGGCGCTCACCTGCAGAGTACGGTGGATGGTCGAGCCATTGTGCATGTTGAGCGCCGCGATACCCGTCGGCGCCATCGCCGTGTAGGGAACGCTACGGGCCTCAAGGTTATCGATGAACCGGTTGAGCACATAGCTCTTGCCCGTGCCGGCGTTACCGGAAAGGAAGACGTTACGCCCCTCCTTCAGGGCAATGTAGGCGTCCCGCTGGTCTTCGGTCAGACCCTCCAGCTCAGTCTCATCGATTACCATTTCACTTCCACTTCCCCACTGGCGATCTGCGCATACGTCACGGTGATGCGATGCTGCTTGTTCCTACGCGTCGGCAACGTCGAACAGACCAGAAAATTACTGCTCGCCGACTCAAAGCAGACATCAACCTCAACCTTATCGAAACCTTCAGCCTTCTGGCGGCGCGTCGGAGGAAGAAGGACCTTCCCCTTCTTTCCCGTGTGGGCCATCGCCGCCGCACGGATTCTCTCACGGCCCTTGCTGCCGTAGGTATCCTGCTCATACTCGAACATCGATATCACTTTCCCCTTTTGTACGTCGGTCTTTTTGATGTAGTAGGATTATACCACAATACCATGCGCTTTGATGTGAAAAAGCCCCGCTTTTTGGGCAGGGCTTAGCGATAAGGTGTTTGAGTTTAGAAACACCAGGCGGGAAAAACATTTTCGGTTTTTGAAGGATCTCCAACCCCTCTACCGGGACCATGAGTCATTGTATAGCAAAACCTGTTTGAAAATGGCTCATATCCAGGGACTGTGTAGGTCTCATTCACTGAGCGTGTCCAATGATAGTCGATAGCCTCGTTCATAGAGTAATTCATGAGCGCCACGCCCTTGTCTTTATAATATTCATATTGCCCGCCGTCAGAATGTAAATCACCAAAAAACTCTGTCGTGGAAATTATAAATACTTTATCAATCGTAGCCGTAGGCTGACCGTGCGTGCCTCCGCCTTGGTTATCAGTCATCTTCGTGACTGGTCTAATTTTGCCTGTAAAATTTGTCGGCAGGAGCGACCAGAGGTCGCCGGAGTTCAGGCGTCCACGCAATTCCGAAACTTTCCAACCTCCAACGTTGGTGTCGTTTGCATTTATTCGTTGTTTGCCAAAGGTTTTACTTGTTGCCTCGAACGTCAGGCCAGCCTTGCCCGAACCGTCGGCGAGGTCGTCGTGGTTGATGCCGATGATGCGGTAGGTCATGGTCTTGCCGTCTGTGAGCGTTATCGACCACGTCGTCCCCGCGTCCATGGCTGCCTTCGCCTTGGCGTAAAGCTCGCTCGAGTTGCCCTTTTTCCCGATGTCCTCGGCCACGGCCTTCTGGTCATCGAGCGTCCAGTCGGCGGGGTCCTTTTCCTTCAGCTCATCGATCCGGCTATCGGTCCCACTGTTTCCACCGCCGGCATTTCCGCCTCCGGTCCCGCCGGAGCCGTTTGCCTTGGAGAACCAGCTCGAGATGCTGTCGCCGGTCTTCGAAACCTGCCCGGAGACCTGGTTACCGAAGGCAAGAAGCCCACTGCCGATCACGATCGCCACGAGGACGACGATGACATACTCGACAGTACCGGCACCTTGCTCGGTGATCCAGCGCCCTGTGAACCTTGAGTTCTTTCTCTCCCGCTTTCCCATTACCCCACACCTTTCAATCGACAGAATTCTTCCGAATATACCGATTGTCGAATAGATAGGGGGTGTTTCGATTTGCCATGCGCGAATGGATCGATTCGCGGAGCGAAATGCTGGCGAGACGTAAAGAGGGAGTTCCTTTTTACGGAACTCCCAAAAAACAGTTATCTGGTTTTACCGAAACTGTCGTTAAACCATGGTTTCAACTATAAGGTGTGTTAGCGCTCTATATCATCATGCCCGCTATCAAACTTCCTATCCAACCTCTTCGACGCTTCTTTCGCCTTGGTTGATTTCTCTTTCAGAAGCTTTCCCCGAACTGAGCCAGTTTTCCTCGCGGGGCTTTCGATATCCTCATTCTCCTCGTGTGAAAAGCCGAGAAGGTCGAATTCATCAGCCACCACGAGGACGTGAATCTTCTGCGCACAAGGCTCAAGCCATGGCAGTGCTTCCTTCATCATGTCATATGTCCGATATACCTCTAAGTCGGACATCGGTCTCAGTGACATATATCCTGAATACTGAGAGTGCGCAAAACCATTCGATTCGAGAAACTTTCTAATTTTCCTATAGGCCATCGAGGTGTTCTTCTTTCCGAATGTCGCCTCGACGGTGGCTTTATCCAAATCAAAATGAATGGCTTTGCGAAACCCGTCCGTATCCATCTGCCGTCCTACCGATCAATCGAAAGACCGTTTGCCTTGCGTTCGGCTTCCCAAGTATCGATTACCGTTTCCTTGGCGTTTTCAACCTTGTATCGATGATCGAGCTTGTAATGGCTGATATCCCGATACCAGAAAAGCTCTTTCACGTTTTCCCGAAACCATTTTTTACCGGCAAGCGTAAATATACATGCCATGCCTACCCCGGCGCTGTCACTCGGATTATCGTCAATGTAGAAACTACCGTCCTTGCGGAGCCCCTTCCTGTTGACCAATAGATCGTCGATGATCGAATAAATCAAGTTCAAATCATAAATTCCATCATGAAGGATTTTCTCATCATCCATGACCAGTTTGATTTTGTTTTGCATTTCGTACCTCCGTGCTACCTCTAGTACTATTATACCATACTGTTTGCACTTAAAAAAGCCCTGCGTCGCCGCCGGAACCTCGATAACCAGAACGAAAGCCTCGTTCGTCTGTGTGCCAGAAAAAACGAAGTTCAAGCCCGGAATGGCGGTTTAGCCTATGGGCTGAAAGAACCCATAGGTCCTCATTTTCGATATTTTATTGCCGGCTTCGCGCTTCTGCGGAAAAGGGAAAATCGTCACCACAGATTACCGTCAATCGTCCCAATGAATCATCGTCAATTGTCCCAACGACGCAGGTAAACCGTATGATTTTAAGGGCACCTCAGAAGCTGGAAAATGGACGGTCAAGACGCGAACCGTGGCTGGTGAGACGAAAAAGGGGAATCCCTTTTACGGGATTCCCCTTTCCGAGTCGTTATGCG